>JACCDG011581945.1_pt1 | contig 27023 bp, 9 predicted proteins | sample 7442471 | NCBI WGS metagenome assembly JACCDG01 (sample SAMN15323444, study PRJNA562643) | freshwater metagenome | isolation source: river surface water | place: USA:Blue River Watershed | collected 2017-08-17 | reverse complement strand
AGCATCATCTCACACATCTTGATCTAAAGTTATTAACTTAAGTGTATTATTTTTACAAAAATTTTATGAAAAAATAAAGTTTACTTTTTTACCAGGTTTGGAAAAAGTAGATTTATACGAATCATTAAACGTAAATAACTTTATTAAAAACTCTAAGTCTTTCTATCAAGCAAAGGGAAGTAAAGAATCTTTTAGGATTTTATTTAATGCTTTATATGGAATAGAACCAACTATAGTTGATCTTGAAACATTTTTATTCAAATCTTCTGCAGCAAATTATAGAAGAAGAAAGGAATTGCTATTTGAAAATTTGTCTACAAATAGAAATCCTTTATTATTAACTGGATATCAAGTAACTAAAAATAATAATTCTAGTGTATTTGGTTCTATATCTGAAGCAGAGATATTTACCAGAAATAACAAAACTTACTATAAATTTTACGTATTTTTGGGATATGATGATTCAAACTCAGAAAATAGTGGTGAATTTCAAATTACACCCTCTTCCAAAGTTGTAGAAAAAATATCTGCAGAAGATAATTCAACAGTTATTACTGTTGATTCTACTATTGGATTTAATAATTCTGGAAGTGTATTTTGCAATGGAGTTGAGATTTTTTATGTTGATAAAAGTATTAATCAATTTTTTGGATGTTATACAAGTAACAACAATTACATTAATATAGATATAGAAAAAACATCATTAATATATTCTAATGATACTTACTTTGGTTATGAAAATGGTGACAAAACTAAAAGAGTTAATCTCCGCCTCTTAGGTACAGTTAATGATATAGAAATTATAAATGAAAATGAATCTGATTATATTTTTTCTGAGGGAGATAAAATATACATCAAAAATTTGGGTAATTTAATTAAAAATCCCCCATCAAATAAAAGTAATTTGCAAATAATTGCAAATAGTTTTATTTACAACACTAGTTCTAGATATGAAATTAGTGAATTTAATATAGATTCCACAGTAGCATTTACCTTAAGTGAAATTGACGATTCATCCCTCAAAAAGGGCGATTATGTAGAATTTTTAGAGAGAAACACAGAAATATTAGAAAATTCTTTGAATAATGTACAAATAAGTTCAATAAACAAAGAAACTGGAGAAATAGAATTCAATTCAAACTTGGAGTCACTAAATCCTTTAAAAAAATATGATATTCGAAGAAAATTAAAAACTTCTTCAAGTTCAATAATTCCATTACAGTATGAAAATATTACGTGTGATATAACAAATACATATTCTGAATATGACCAAAATCTATATGTAGCTTCAAACTCTTTACCTTCTTATGAAATAACTAAAAATTTATTTTCCTACGAGGTATCATCTTTAGTTAACTTTGATAATGATGAGCAAAAGTATACTTCAATAAGATTTAATAGTGAAGTATCATTTTTAAGTGGTGATAGAGTATATTATTCATATTCCGATTCTTCAATAGTAGGACTTTCAGAGGGCCTGTATTACATTACAGTATCTTCCGATAAAAAAGAAATTAAATTATTTGTTTCAAGATCATTTATTTCTATAGATAAATTTGTTTATTTAGAAAGTATTCCTAGTGGAACACATACTTTTACTCTATCATCACAAAGAACTGAAGATGGTACAATATATCCACAAAAGTTATTAAAAAAAATAGAATCTAACGTAGATACATTTTATAATGGAAAAGATTCTATTGGAACAGAAACTATTGGAATTCTTGTAAATGGTGTAGAAATTTTTAGTTCAAAATCAAATGATAAAATATATTATGGTCCTTTAGAGTCTGTTCAAGTTATAAATTCAGGAGAAAGTTATGATGTAGTTAATCCACCAGTGCTGGAGTTATCGAGTGGAAATGCAAAATTACAACCAGTCGTTCAGGGTTCTATTGAAAGAATACATATAGATCCTCAGGAATTTAATATAGAAAGACCTATAAAATTATCAGTTTCTGGTGGAAATGGTAAAGGTACAATTTTATCACCAGTAACTAAACTAAAGAGTAGAGAAATATTTTTTGATGCAAGAATTTTAGAAGAAGGTGGTGGATTAAGTATAACATCAGAAACTATTACTTTTTTAACAAACCACAATTTTTTTGATGGTCAAAAAGTAATTTATGATATTAATAATATTAACAATCAAAAAATTGGAATAGGTTCATTTCAAGGATCTAACAATGACAGTGGTAGATATTTGGGAAATAATTCCATTTTTTATGCAAAAGTAATTAATTCAAAAACTATACAAATTTATCCAACTTATGGTGACTATGTATCAGGAATAAACACTGTTGGATTTACCACTGTAGGTAATTTTGGTATTCATAAATTTAAAACAGAACCTAAAAAAGTTTTAGATTCGATTAAAGTTATCAGTGGCGGAAATGGATTTACAAATAGAAAATTGATTGTAAAACCAACTGGAATATCGACATACAATCACACAGTTAATTTTACAAATCATGGGTTTTCTAGTGGAGAATTGGTGACATATGATAAGCAAACAACTTCTATAGTTGGGTTGTCAACATTAAATCAATATTATATTTTAAAGGTAGATGAAGATTCATTTAGACTTTGTAATGCTGGAGTAGGTGGAACAGATAATCAAAATTATTTACGTCAAAATTATGTTAAATTTTCATCTACTGGATCTGGTTACCAATACTTCAATTATCCAAATATAATTGTAGATGTTTCATACACTTTAGCAGATGGTCAAACAATTAAATCAATTACAGCGACTCCTGTAGTAAAAGGATCTATAATTCAAACATACCTTTATGAAAAAGGATCTAGTTATGGATCAAATATATTAAACTTGGAAAATGTACCTAATGTAAAAATATTAAGTGGTGAATTTGCACAATTAACACCTGTAATTTCTGCAGGAAGAATAGTAGATGTTTTGGTTTCTTATTATGGATCAGACTACTATTCTGTTCCAGATATAATTGTTGAAAGTAAAAGTGGTTCTGGAGCAATATTTAGAGCTAATATTAATAGAATAAATGGTAGATTAGAATCTGTAACTATTTTAAATGAAGGATATAATTACAATCCAGATGACACTACTTTAAAAGTGGTCACTACGGGAAAAAATGCAGTATTTGTTCCAAAAATTAGGGAATTAACTTTAGACAACTGCTATAAGTATGGTACACAGTATCAAAATTATAGAGATCAATCTTATGAAATTTTATACAAGGCAAAAAATAATACTCTTCAATATGCAGTAACTGGATATTCTGAACTATTAAAATCACTATTCAATGAATCTACCACAAATCATTCACCAATTATAGGTTGGGCTTATGATGGTGTCCCAATTTATGGTCCATTCGGATATTCGGATCCAGATAATTCTAGTTCACAAATAAAACTCATGGAGTCTGGTTATTCCTTAATAGAGGTTGAAAATAGAGTTAATACGACAGATTTTCCTCTTGGTTATTTTGTTGATGATTATGAATTTACAAATTCTGGAGATCTTGATGAATATAATGGAAGATTTTGTAAAACTCCAGAATATCCAAATGGAGTTTATGCCTACTTTGCAACTGCCAAATTAAATCCAGAAAATAACTACGTTGGAGTATTTCCATATTTTGTTGGAAAATATTATAGATCAAAGATAATATCAGAAAATATAAATCCAAATTTTAATCAAAAATTTGATTTTAACAGTTCAAAGTTATTGAGAAACACTCTACCATATAAATCTGGACAAAAATTTGGAAGAAATGATTTTATTCCAAATTATTTTGGACAAATATGTGAAGTAAACTCAACACTTTCAGGAAATGTTCAGAACATACAAATAGCAAATGGTGGAAATAATTATAAAGTTGGAGATTTATTATATTTTAATAGTGATAACACTTCTGGTTATGGATTAGAATGTTCTGTAGAATCTGTAAAGGGTGAAAAATTATCTAGTATACAATCAAATGTTAAAAAATATGAAAATGCAAAACTTTATATAAATTCTTCTAATGAATTTTATATAAAATATTTACCAAACTTTAATATTCCTAATAATTCAAAAGTAACTATAACAGGATTAACATCATCTTTTGCAAACTTAAATGGGCAACATAATGTTTTTGTTGAAGAGTTTGATACTAAGTTAAATAATAGTATTCCATTTGGTGCAACTGGAATAGCAACGGATTTATATTTACAAGATTTTCCGAAAAGAGTTTCTATTGGAAGTTCTATCAAAATAATTGGAGAATCATATGATCAATACTTTAAAATATTAAATTACTTTAGTGACATAGATGTTTTAAGAGTTGTAAGAACATCATCATCTGGTTTAAGTACTACTAACTCTACAGTATCATTTTTAGCGGATATATTAAAAGTACAAGAAAAATCTAACAGTTCAACGCAATTAGAAAACTATTTAAGGTATTTTAACCCAAATAATTCAATTGGTGTTGGTACTTTATCAGGAACCTTTACAAGTAGATCTTTTTATAAAGGTTCTAAATTAGTAACAGTTTCAATACCTTCCCAATCAATATATTTACCAAACCATGGTTTTAAAACAAATCAAAAAGTAATTTTAAAAAGACCTGCTGGAACAGTAGCAATTCAGGTTAGTAATGATGGTAATACTTCATTCCAGATTTTGTCCGGAGGAGAAACTGAAAGAGAATTATTTGTAATTAATAAATCCAAAGATTATATTGGAATAGTTACATCAGTTGGATTAACGACAACAACTAATGGACTATATTTTACTGGTTCTTTAACAACACAACCAACCCTTGGTCCTGATTCTGCGGCCGCTCTTAATTACCAATATTCATTTGAGTCAGTATTTGATGAGGTTTTATGCAATATTATTGATGTTAAAAGTACCATTTCTGTTTCTACATTCCATAATTTATCTTTAAATGATACTGTAGACATTGACGTTAGACCTAATAAAAGCATTGGTGTTGGTGGATCTTCTTTTATTAATTTAAAATATATTAATTCTATAAAATCAATTAGTACAAAATTATTATCATTTACACCAGTTGGAGTTGGTACGACAAATAGTACTATAAATTTAGTTAACCACGGATTAACTAATGGGGATAAAGTTTATTATATATCAACTTCAGTAATTGGTGGATTAAGTACTGGTACATACTATATTCATAAAATAGATTCAGATAATATTCATTTATGTGAAACTTATATAGATTCTACTTCACTACCAACAAATTTTGTTAAATTTACTTCTGTCGGAATTGGTACACAAGAATTAAATTTAATTCAATCAAAAATAGACATTATAAGAAACAATGATTTGGTTTTCAATGTATCCGATTCATCATTAGATGGATATAAATTTAAATTATATTCAAATTCTGAACTGACAAAAGAGTTTGTATCCGTGGCATCTACTGGTGATTTTTCTTTAGTTGGGGTTAATACTATAGGAATTAGTACTGATGCACGAATAATATTAAAATATTCAAATAATTATCCTGAAAAACTTTATTATACTTTAGAAAAAGACAATGAGATAATAGAATTAAATGATACTATTAAAAATTCATCTGAAATTAATTTTATTAATAGTTTTTATTCTGGAAAATATAATATTTTTAATGTTACCAATACAACATTTGATATTAATTTAAAGGAGGTTCCAGAAGAATCATCTTATAATGAGACTGACTGTGATGTTTTAGCATATTCAACAAATTCATTGACTGCGATTGGAGAGGTAAATAAAGTTAAAATAATTAGTTCAGGTATTAATTATAAAGATATTCCTAATTATACATCATCATCTTCATCTAATGGTAATGGATTAAATATAATTCCATCATCAACAAATATTGGAAAAATTAATGGTATATCAATAAAAAATACTGGTTTTGAATACTCCAATGACAAAACATTATCACCAAAAGCAGATATATCTAAAAATGCAAAAATAAACAGATCTAATACTTTAACAAGAGTGAATGTAATTGATGGGGGCAAAAAATACCCATCAGCACCAAATTTAGTTGTTGTTGATTCTGATACTGGTAAACAAATAGATAGTGGTCTTCTTAGAGCAACTATGTCCGGTGGAGGTCTTGGAAATGCTAATGTAGAAAGAGTTACTATTGAAATACCAGTAAACGGATTACCTTCTACTCCAGTAATTATAAAAGCAGTAGATAATTCAAATGGAATAATAATTGATAGAATAGAATCATCGAGATCTGGAATACTTACTTGTCTAGTAAAAACTCCAATATTAGGATTTACAACAGATCCATTTTTAGTTAATGAAGAAGTATTTTTAGAAAATATTGAAGTAATACCAAATAGTGGAATTGGATTTGACTCTAAAAATCACGGATATCAATTTTTTAAGGTAATTGGTTACACTCCAAACTCTAATCCAGGAAGAGTTGTAATTCAAATACCAGAATTATATGCAGATCCAGGTATAGCAGTAACATTCCAAATTAATACTTTTGCATCTATAATTAAAAAATCAAATTATCCTATTTTCAGTGTAGAACAAGATTATAGTTTATTCGAATTGGGTGAGCAGATATCGGTTATTTCGGATCCAGAAAATATCATTATCACAGACTTAATAGTTGAAAAATCTAAAGAAAATTATTTAAAACTTTCTGGAGATTATGAGTTAGTTGTTGGTGACACAATAAAAGGATTTTCTAGTGGTTATTTAGCTACCATAGAAAGTATATCATCTTCTAATGGTGTTTTTATAGTAGGTGCTGAAAATACCAGATCTTTAGATTGGGAAGATGAAGTGGGGAAAACCAGTAATGATTCTCAATTTTTACCAGATAATGAATATTATCAAAATTTATCATATACAATAAAAAGTGAAAAGACTTGGGATCAAATATCGCCAGTAGTCAATTCAATGGTACATCCAATTGGAACTAAAAATTTCGCAGATACACAAATTTCATCATCAACATCAGGTATCGTTTCTACAGGACTAGTACCAAGTTCACAATTAGACTCCATACAGTCTTTTATATCACAATCCAGAGTTGATACGATTAAAAATTTAGATTTTGTTAAAGATTATGATACAAATTCAAATACATCAAGAATTATTAGATTTAAAAATTTAAGATTAACTGATTATGTCGAATCATTGACAAATAGAGTTCTACAAATAGATGATATAAGTAGTGAATTTTCTAGTAGTGATGATAATGAAACAAGGTTAAATCAAATTATACTTGCTCTTCCTAAAGATCAAACATATGGTAAATTTTTAATTCAAATAAAATCTACTGACCAAAATTTAGTAGAAAATAATGTAAATGAAATACAATTTACAGAAATTATATCTTTGAAAAATAACAATGATACATTTTTCTTGGAAAAAAGTACAATAAGTAATTTGTACGGTGTAAGTAGTGATTCTAATGTATTTGGAACAAAAATTGCCGATATAACTCCAGTTGTTGATGATGTTAAAAATTATTATTTCTTATTCACTCCAACAAATCCATATGATATTGATTATGAAATAAAAATACTCGGAAGTAGATTTTTAACCACTTTAGAGTCAGATTCTTCCTTGACAATAGGATCTTCTGATATTTTTAATACTGTAAATGTAATATCACCACAAGTAAATGAAAATATTTTATCATTAGATTCTTCATTGTATACTTCATTTTATTCACAAATTCATGTTTTAAACAAAACTACTTTCGAAATGAATTATGTTGAAATTTATGCAACTTATGATGGAACTAATGTTTATTATAGTGATTATTACTTTGATGGAACAGAAAAAAATGATTTTAGTTATGGATTTATAGGTTCTTTTGGATTATCTCAAAGTAGTGGTTTGCTAAGACTAAATTATTTTAATGAAAGCAATACTAATGATATTACAGTAAGAACAAAAACTATTTGTTTTAATGATACATCTTCTGGAATAGGAACATACAGGTTTAAATCCACAAGACAATCAGATGGTAGTGAAAGAACTATAATATTAGATTCTGGTACAAAAATAGTTTCTTCTTCTTCTACTATTTTTTCTTATGATAGTAACTTATTCTCAAGTATAAAATCTATTGTAAAAGTTAGTATTGGTAATACCAGTTCATTACATCAATTAATGACAATACATGATGATAACAATTCTATCATTACTGAGTATCCTATTTTATTAGTTGGAAATAACTCCGGTATAGGTACTTTTAGTTCTTTTGTAGATCAAAACAAATTTGAAGTTTCATTCGTACCATATAACATGTTTAATGGATCAACGATTGATATTCAATACTATAATGAAGTTTTTTATACATTTTTAGATGAAATTAATATTCCTCAACCACTTTCATTAACACCATTATATGAAAACTTAAATATTGCAAAATATTTTGGATTAAATTCAAAAAATATTAATAGATTAGATTTTAAATTAAGATATAGAGGTATACCAGTATTTGCAAAAACATTTGACCCATTTGATACAGATGTTTTAAATCCTTCTAGTGGTATTTTTACCATAGATAATCATTTCTTTAGTACTGGTGAAAAATTAATTTATAAACCAAAATCAACATTTATTGGTCTTGGGCAAAGTGCCATGGGTATTCCCTCTGGTTCAATTACGGATACAGGAATTTCCACAAATAGATTACCATCTAGTGTTTATGCAATTAAATTATCAAATAGTAAATTCAAAATAGCTTTAACACAAGCAAATGCAAATTCTGGAACTGCAGTCACATTTACGTACTTGGGTGAAGGTAATGCCCACATGTTTGAAATGTATAAAAAAAATGAAAAATCTTTAATTACACTCAATAATCTAGCACAATATCCACTAACCTATACTGGTATAGCACATTCTTTATCTGGAAATAATGGACAAATTGGTGTTGGAGTTACTTTTTTCACTTTAAGTGGTATTAGTTCCATTAAACCAACAGATTTATTAAAGATTGATGAAGAATATATGAAAGTGGTAAATGTTGGTATTGGAACTAGCAATTCTGGTCCCATATTGTTCTTCACTGGTGATAAAAATATTGTTGAGGTTGAAAGAGGGTTTGTTGGATCTTCAGCAACATCTCATCTAGATGATTCTAAGGTTCAAATATATAGGGGTTCTTACAATATTTTTGAAGATGAAATATATTTTACTCAACCTCCTAGAGGAAATATATTTGATTTAGTTCAAAAAGATGAAAGAAATTTAGAAAGATCTAGAGCAAGTTTTAGTGGAAGAGTTTTCCTAAGACAAGACTATTCCACAAATATTATTTTTGATGACATTTCTTCACAATTTACAGGTATAGGTGAAACTTTCTTGTTAAAGTCTCAGGGTATAAACACAGTAGGTTTAGGAACAACCTCAGGAAATGGAATATTATTCATCAATGGATTGTATCAAACTCCATTTACTCAAAATATAACTGATTTTAATTTTAAAATTGTTGAAAATTCATCTTCTGGTATTAGTAGTGTTGTTTTTACTGGAATAAGAAATGATAATGATGAAATTACAATCTCAGAGTCTGATGTAAATCAGAATCAATTACCTAGAGGTGGAATTATTGTATCATTAGGATCAACATCAGGTCTTGGATATGCACCACTAGTTGGAGCAAAAGTAAGAGCAACTTTAAATGCTAATGGGGCTATTACCAGTATAGTTGGTATAGCAACTACTGGAAGTTCAGTCGCATTTACTACGGTAACCTATAACAATGAAACTGGTGTCTTGAATGTTTTTGCACCATCAACTAATAACCTTATTGGTGCAAATCAAGTAAAAATAGTTGGATTAGCATTTACATGCCCATCAAATCCTGGCATTGTTTCTTATTTCCCAAGTCATAATGAGTCTTTAAATATTATTGGAGTTGGAACAACATCATTTTCCGTTCAAGTTGGTACAAGTACATTACCACACTATTATGTTGGATATGGAACCATATTCCCATGGTATGAAGATCTAAACTTTGGATCTGGATACCAACAACCAGTTTCAATAGCAGTAACAGAATCTGGGCATGTAGGAGACCCAGCAACAATAAGTGCAACTGTTGGAGCAGGAGGAACTTTATCTTTTGTTGTAGGGGCAGGTGGAACTGGATATAGCAATCCAATAATTCAAATATCACCTCCAAGTTATGAAAATTTACCAATCGTAGGTATATCAAGACTTGGAATTGGTCAAACAACTGATACTGGAATTGGTATGTTGATGAATGTCGAAATTGGACCTGCAGTTGGTATTGATACACTTGGAAATGTTGGAATTGGTTCAACTCTTTTCCAAGTGTCTTCCTTTAAAATTACAAGAACTGGATATAACTTTAAACGAGGTGATATTTTTAAACCAGTTGGGTTAGTAACTGCAAGGGGACTTAATCAACCAATAGAGGAATTTAAACTTGCCGTATTAGAAACATATAATGATACTTTTGCTGCTTGGCAATTTGGAGAACTTAATTTAATAGATTCCATAAAAAAATTCCAAGATGGTTCCAGATTAAATTATCCCTTATACTATGAAGGACAACTTTTAAGTTTCCAAACAAATGTTGATGATCCAGATTCTCAAGTTATAGATTTTGATTCTTTATTGGTAATTTTTGTAAATGGAATTCTTCAAGAACCAAAAATTGCGTATGAATTTAATGGTGGTTCTGCAGTGCGATTTTTAACAGCACCAAAAGTTGGAGATAATGTTGAAATTTATTTTTATGTAGGTACAAGAGATGTTGATTCTCAACAAATTGATGTCAATCCAATAATACAAGTTGGAGATACAGTTCAAATCCATAGCAATAATAAAAATCTAGAAAATACAATTACTCAAAATACAAGAACTGTCTTTGATTTAATTTCATCTGACTTAATGGAAACTAATCTTTATTCTGAGCAAGGAGTAGATGAGAAAAATGAAAAACCATTGTATTGGATTAAACAAAAAGAGGATATTATTATTAATGACATCACATATTCAAAATCAAGAGATTCCTTAGAACCTCAAGTATATCCAACTGCAAAAATTATAAAAAATTTATCAATATCTGATGGTGATTTATTTGTTGATGATTCTTCTATTTTTAATTATGATTTTAATGAACCTGGAACGATAGAAAAAATTAATCTTTTAATTGTTCCTTCAAATGAATCCATAGCATCTGGTATAGTAACCGCAGTTGTTTCTGCATCTGGAACTATTCAATCTTTATCAGTAGTGAATAGTGGAATTGGTTACACTGGATCTAGTGCTGAAATAAGAATATCAAATCCATATTATGGAATTGGTGTTGGAGTTGGAAGCACTGCAACAGCATCTCTCACAATTTCCGGAGGATCTATATCAAATGTTGTTGTTGTCAATCCTGGATCTGGATATACTAATACTAATCCTCCACAAGTTATAGTAGAACACCCATCAATTGAATTTGATGAATGTTTGGATGCAAATGTTATTGTTGGATTTGATGGAGTAATTACCGGTATTGGAACAACAACCGGAATTGGTACAAATTTAGCTATAGAGTTTAAATTATTTACATCTAGTGCAGATTATTCAGATCTTTTAGTTGGATATCCAATTTACATATTTGATACTAAAGTTGGCAACGGATTAACATCTATAGATCAATCTCAAAATGATATTGTTGGTATATCAACATCTAATTTAGATAATATTTATTATGTTCATGGAAAATATCTGAGTGGCAATTTAGGAATTATAACTTGTAATGTGTTAGATACCACAAATATTGTTGGTATTGCAACTACTGGTACAAGTTCATCTCCTGTAGGAAAGTTTTCATGGGGTAAAATAAGCGGATTTAGTCGGTCTTCTAACCCAATTTCTATCGGTGTGAGTGGATATAATGTGAGTTCCGGATTATCCACATATCCCACTATTCAAAGAAGAGGTTATGGATTGAGAAAAACTGGTGCTCTTAAAAAAGATTTAATAACATAATATAAATAATAAAAAAAACGGGTTAATATGCCAGCCTTTGTTACAGACCAATTTAGAATTTTAAATACAAATAATTTTATTAATTCTATAGATACTGCATCTGATAATTATTATGTTTTTGTTGGACTACCAAATCCAGACCAAGATGGATTTGGTAGAAATGAAAATTGGGATGGTGGGGATGGAAGTGGAGATCCAGTTTTACCAAATCCAACCGATAATTTTGATTATCTTCCACATTATGGTGATACTATTTTATATGGAAAAAAGGTGACATCTCAAAATATTAGGAGGTGTGTTAGAAAAATTGAATGGACACAAGGTGTAAAATATGATATGTACAGACACGATTATAGTGTCTCTAATCCTTCTGCAGTTACTAACAGAGCACGTCTTTATGATTCAAATTATTATGTAATCAATAGTCAATATCAAGTATATATTTGCATATCTAATGGTTCAAGTGGAATTAATACAACAGGAAATCAATCTCAGGATGAACCCTTATTTACTGATTTAGAACCATCGAGAGCAGGAAATAGTGGAGATGGATATATATGGAAATATTTGTTTACTGTACCTCCAACAGATATTATTAAATTTGATTCTACAGAATTTATACCATTACCAAATGATTGGGAAAGTTCATCATTATCGCAAATAAAGTCTGTTAGAGAAAATGGAGATTCTACACTAAATAATAATCAAATTAAATTTGTATATATTCAAAATCAAGGAAGTAATTATGATACTGGTGAAGTAGATATTTTAGGTGACGGATCTGGAGCAAGAGTTTTCATTGAAGCAAATGAAGATGGTCAAATAGTAAAAACTACTGTTACTGCCGGTGGGAGTGGATATACCTATGGTATTGTTGATTTAGGTCCACTTCAAACATCAGATACTATACAATTTCCAGCAAAATTAATACCAGTAATACCACCTTCAAGAGGTCATGGATACGATTTATATCGTGAAATGGGGTCTGATAGGGTTTTAATTTATTCAAGATTTGATGATTCATCAAAAGATTTTCCTGTAGATACAAAATTTGCTCAGATAGGAATAATAAAAAATCCAACAAAGTTTATATCTACAGAATCTTATACTGCAGATAGATTCTCTGGGTTGACTTCACTAAAGGTTATACGATCTGGGGATACCTTACCAACAATTGGTGAAAAAATAGAACAGACGCTATCCTCTACAGAAAAAGCAGTTGGTTATGTGGCTTCTTATGATAGAGATACAAGTGTTTTAAAATATTTTAAAGATAGGTCGCTATATTATAATCAGTCACTATATGACCAAACAGATTATGTTGGAATCTCTTCATTTGCAGATGCATCATTAGATTTTAATACCTCTGGAGGATCTATTAGGGGGGTTGATAGTGGATTTTTATGTTCTATTGATTCATCATTTAATTCATCAACATTAACAGTTCAAAATAAAATAATTAACTTAGATGTATCTTTTACATCAGGTATCGCAAGTCCTGAAATAAATAAAACATCTGGAGATATTATCTACATTGATAATAGACCTTTAATACAGAGAAACTCTAGGCAAAAAGAAGACATCAAAATTATTCTAGAATTTTAAAAATGGCACAAAAAACTAATCTTAATGTCAATCCATATTTTGATGATTTTGATTCCACAAAGAATTTTTATAAAGTTCTTTTCAATCCAGCAAAACCGGTACAGTCTAGAGAGTTAAATACTATACAATCTATTCTTCAAAACCAAATAGAGTCTTTTGGAAGTCATATCTTCAAAGAAGGTTCCATGGTTATACCTGGTGGAGTATCATATGATTCAGAATATTGTGCCGTAATATTAAATTCTTCTGCTTTTGGTATAGATATTTCATTATATATTGAAAAATATATTGGACAAATCATCAGAGGAGAAATTTCGGGAATATCTGCAGTAGTAAAAGAAGTAGTTTTCCCAAATAATAGTGGTGTAGAAAATATAACCCTTTATGTAAAATACTTAGAATCAAATAATGATTTCAATCAAGCATTCTTCTTAGATGGAGAATCTTTACTATCTACAGAAGCAATATCTTATGGAATTAACAATACAGTAATATCAGATGGAACTCCTTTTGCTTCATTAGTGTCGGAAAATGCAACAGCAACAGGATCTTCAGTTTCTATTGATAATGGTGTTTATTTTGTTAGAGGAATCTTTGTAAATGTAAATAAACATACATTAATTTTAGATTACTATAATAATATTTCTTCTTATAGAGTAGGACTAAGAGTATCCGAAAACATCGTAACAACTAAGGATGATGAATCACTTTTTGATAATGCAAAAGGTTTTACAAATTTTGCATCTCCAGGAGCAGATAGATTTAAAATAGATTTATCATTAACAAAAAAACCTTTAACAGACATAAATGATACTAACTTCATAGAAATATTGAGGGTTGAAAATGGTTTCCTTAAAAAGATAGAAAATAAAACAGATTATAATTTAATAAAAGATTATATTGCTCAAAGAACTTATGACGAATCTGGAAATTATACCGTCACACCTTTTACAATTTCTGTTAATAATTCTTTAAATAATTTACTTGGAAATAATGGAATTTATTTTGATGGAGATTTAACAAATGGGGGAAATACTCCTTCGGATAATTTAATGTGCGTAAGTTTAAGTCCAGGTAAAGCTTATGTAAAAGGGTATGATGTTGAAAAGACTAGTACGACTGTTTTGGATGTTCAAAAACCTAGAGATACACAAACAGTCAGTGGTGCTTTAGTTCCATTTAAGATGGGAAATATTTTAAGAGTCAATAACATTTATGGTGCTCCAATCAATAAATCTACAGTATATTTTTATAGTAGAAGAAGAAATGGTGCAACTTCTTCTCCAAACGGCGTTGAACTAGGATCTGCAAGAGTTTATTTGTGTAAACTTACTGATTCAGCATATGAAGGTGCGAAAACAAAATGGGATTTATATTTATATGACATACAATTTTATACACATTTAACTTTAAATAATTCTTTAACTGCAACACAACTACCAGCAACATCGTTGATTACTGGAAACAGTAGTGGTGCTACAGGATATGCTGTTTCGGCAGGAAGTAGTGGTAACTTGGTAGTTGTAAGACAAACATCAGGTACATTTTTACCAAATGAAAATATTACTATAAATGGTACAACAGTAGTATCTAGAACTATTTTAAATGTAAAAAGTTATAATTCTTCTAATATTAAATCTGTTTATTCTTCAGGAAGTCCGGCATTTTTAGCAGATTCTGTTTTAGATTCCTTTATTCCAATCGGATTTAGTGGACAAGATCAGATTACCATTGGATCAGATGGAACAGTAACAACAACAAATAAACCTTTTAGTGGTATAACAACAGATACTATTGTAAAATATTCTCGATTAGGATTTAGTACAGAAACGTATAATGTTGTTAATAGTGTTTCTTCAGATGGGACAACATTTACTTTGTCTGGAATATCATCAGTAGCAAATGTTAATGATGGTAGTCTTACAAGTTCTAATGTACAAGTTAGATTTTTAGTTGGTAATTCTGTATTAAGAGATCAAAGTTCCGGATATTTGTATTCAGTTTTACCAAATACAAATATTTCTAATATAGATCTCAACAACTCCCAATTAACATTTTCAGCACAATCTACATCTTCAAATACAATATCTGGAGGATCACTTACATTATCAACCGGCGATTTCACTTTACCTGGAAATTCTGGATCTATAAAATTTGATACTTTTGATGCAGAAAAGTATTCCATACATTATAGTGATGGTACTACAGAAATATTAACTGATGATCAAGTTACTTTTAATGCAGAGTATACGCAGATCACATTTAAGGGAATTACTAATGGAAAGACTACATCAATCATAAACGGCACTTTTGTAAAGACTGGTATACAAAGTAAGACAAAAGTTCATAAAAAGAGCACTCTGCTTAATATTGAGTTATCAAAGTATGAAAAATCCGGATCAAATTCGAATTCTTCAGTTAATGATGGATTAACATTTAACAGATATTATGGATTGAGAGTTCAAGATGAAGAAATATGTCTCAGATATCCTGATGTAATTAGAGTAATATCCGTATATGAATCTTTAGACTCTTCTTTACCAACTTTTGATAAATTAAACTTTTCTTCATTATATGGAATTTCAAACAATTCTATAATTGGTGAAAATGTAGTTGGAAAAACAAGTAAAGCATTGGCAAGAATTGTAAAAAAAGATCCTTCATATCCAAATAGTGTAGAAATAGTATATTTAAATAACAATAAGTTTCAAGTTGATGAAGAAGTTACTTTTGAAGAATCTAATATAGTTGCACCAATTTCTTCATTATCTTTTGGAAAATTTAAAAATATTACAAATATTTTTAAATTAGATAAAGGCCAAAAAAATCAATATTATGATTATTCAAAACTGATAAGAAATACTAATGAACCAGAACCTATTAGAAAACTTATTGTCGTATTAGATCATTATGATGTTTCTGCAACAGATTCTGGAGATTTGTATAGTATTTTAAGTTATAATAGTGAAAATTATAGTAAAGATATTCCCAATATAGGTTTTTTAAATATTAGAGCTTCTGATACATTAGATTTCAGACCAAGAGTTACTTATTTTAGTGGATCATCTTCTTCACCATTTGATTTTTCATCAAGAAATTTTGGAGATACACCAAAAATAATATTTACTCCAAATGAATCAAGTTTAATAAACTATAGTTTTTATCTTGGTAGAATTGATAAAGTATATTTGGATAGTTATGGATCAATTATTATTGAAAAAGGTATATCTTCAGTTAGTCCAAAAGAACCTTATAAGTCTGGAGATTTACTAGAAATTGCATCTATTTCTTTACCACCATATCTTTATGACACCAATGATGTTAAAATAAACTTGGTAGATAATAGAAGATATACAATGCGTGATATTGGAAAGATAGAAGATAGAGTTGAAAATTTAGAGATAGTAACTTCCCTTTCTTTATTAGAATTAGATACACAAACTCTTCAAATACAAGATGCTGATGGCATAAATCGCTTTAAGACAGGATTTTTTGCAGATTCATTTAAAAATGATAACTTTATTGATATTACAAATTCTCTTTCAGAAATTTCAGATTCTAATGAGTTAATTCCATTAATTTCAAAAAATAGTTTAAAGAATCAGATTATTGCATCATCAAATCCTACTGATTTTGAATTAGATTTATCACAAAATTTTGAATTATTAGATAATAGAGTTAAAAAAACAGGACAAGTAATTACTTTAGATTATGAAAGTGTAGATTGGATAGAGCAACCATTAGCAACAAGGGTTGAAAATGTAAACCCATTTCATGTTATTCAATATGTTGGTGATGTTAGATTAAATCCTTTTAGGGATACTTGGATAAGAACTGTAGAACTTCCTGATAGAGTTATTAGTCATAATAATACTTTAAATTTAGAAAGTAGGGTTAATACTGAAAGAATTACATTAAACAATGTCAATAACACCACTGGTACAGGATCTGGAGGATTAGGAGTTGGACAAGTAAGAGATACTTGGACAGAACTAAGTTTAAGTGACGGCACTACTTCACAAGAAACATTTAATTCTTCCGATAGTAATACTTCTACTTCTACGGAAAGATCTTTTATCGAAAGTCAATTTGACACTTTTATGAGGTCTAGAAATACTGAATTTTCAGTATCAAATTTAAGATCTTTTACTCAATATTATTCATTCTTAGACGGTATTTCTTCAATTGACTTTACTCCAAAATTAGTAGAAGTCACTAGAGATGTAGAATTACAAAATCCTGGCACTGATGGCAGTTTTATTATTGGCGAAAATGTAGTTGGTTTTGATAATGGTGTTCCAATTATAACATTTAGACTTGCTCAACCAAATCATAAATTTGGACCATTTAATAATCCATCATCCACTTATGATGTAAATCCATATTCAAAATCTGAAATTTTACCATCAGCATATAGTGAATCTTCAACAGTATTAAATATTGATACATTTTCATTATCGGAAGAGGCTCAAGGATTATATTCTGGTTACTTAGTTCGTAGAGTGTTACTAATTGGAGAAACTAGTGGTGCTGCAGCATATGTAAAAGATTTAAGGTTAATTACCGATAATTATGGTGACTTAATTGGAACATTCTTTATTAGGGATCCGAATGCATTACCACCACCAATAATAAGAGTTTCTACTGGAAATAAAACTTTTAAGTTATCTTCAAGTTCAATAAATGAAAATGGTTTATCAAATGGGACAGACATTTCATCAGCAGAAACTAACTATTTGTCTGAAGGTACTGTACAAACTTATCAAAATATAATAAGAGTTCATACAATAAACGCTTCATTAAATACAACTAATAATATAAGAACAAGAACTTTAAATGCTGTAAGAAATGAAAGTATATCATCAATAAATCTCCCAGAACCACCTCCACCTGTCATTAATGTAACCCAAAATATAACACAAAATGTTACACAAAATATAACAAACAATATTACAAATATAAACAGAATTATTCAACAACAACAACATGCAGATCCACTAGCACAAACATTTCTTGTTGGTTCTAGTAGAGGATTAAATTCATTTAATGATGATATCAACGGTGCATTTTTAACTGCTGTCGATTTATTCTTTGCTAAAAAAGATCCAGGAAATGCTCCTGTTACAGTTCAAATAAGAACAGTGGAATTTGGTACACCAACATTAACAATAATAGGAGATCCAGTAACTCTTAGACCAAGTGATATTCAAATTTCAACTGATGGTTCGGTAGCAACTAAAATAACATTCCCATATCCAATATTTTTACCACCAGGACTGGAATATGCAATTGTTATTCTAGCACCTCAAAGTGATCAATACGAATTATGGGTTGCTAGAATGGGTGAAAAAACTAGAAATACACTAAATCTTCCAGATGTTGAAAGTGTAAGATATACCAAACAGTTTGCAATTGGTAGTTTGTTCAAATCTCAAAATGGATCAATATGGACTGACGATCAATATGAAGACTTGAAATTTAAATTATATAAAGCAAAATTTACTGAGTTAAACGGAATAGCATATTTCCAAAATCCAACTTTAAGTAAGAGTAATGGTTATGTAAGAAACTTAATAAACAATCCGATTACAACATTACCAAGAAAACTTAAAGTTGGTATAACAACAGTATATGATAGTACAATAGTAAGTACAATATTAACTAATGGTAGAAAAGTAGGAGAATCTGTAAATACTAACATATTTGGAACTATTGTTGGAACTGGTTGTTCGGTCTCTAGTGTAGCAATTAGTACTGGTGGAAGAAATTATCCAGTGGGTGTTTCTACTGTAGAAACATTTAACGTTACAGGAAATGGGTCTGGATTAAAATTAGTTGTCACTGCAGGTTCTAATGGCACTTTAACATCTGTATCAATTAATCAATATGGATCTGGGTATTCAATAGGTGATGTTGTTGGAATTGTAACTTCAACAGTAACAGGAACTGCAAATTTAAGTAAGGGCCAAAATGCATTGATAACAATAACAGGAAATAACAATGCAATTGATACTCTGTATTTAACTGACGTTCAAGGAAATCATTTTGCTAATGGTAGTACGTTCCAATATTTTAATGATTCTGGAACAAGAACTGCTATAGGAACTACTCAAATTACATCCAATTCCGTCACTTATGGTTCTTATACAGATGGAAAATATTTCAAAATTGATCATTTCAATCACGGAATGTACGCTACAAATAATATAGTTGAATTAAGTGGTGTTTCTCCCGACACGCCAGGCATAATTTTATCATCACAATTGCTGAGAACAGATTCTACTTTAAATATAGCATCCGCAGATACTTCATATTTTCAAACTTTTGAAGGTTCCGCAGTAAGTGCAGCAAATCCTGGATACTTAATTATTAACAATGAAATAATTAAGTATAATGATGCTACATCTGGTGTAATATCTGGATTAGAGCGTGGAATTGATAATACTATTGCAATAACTCATCCAGAAAATTCTATTATTCGCAAATATGAATTAAACGGGGTTTCTCTTAGAAGAATTAATAGAACTCATAATATTGTTGATTCTAATATTGAACTGGATAGTTATTACTTAGAAATTGATAGAGATGGACTTGATGGTGCAGATAATTTTGCTCTTGATAGATCTACTGATGGTACTAGACCAATGTTATCATTTAATAGTGAAAAAAGTGTTGGTGGTGCATTTGCTTATGCATCAGAAAATATCATTTATGATACTGTAATACCGTTTTATAATATTATAATACCTGGAGCAACAACTGAAGTAACATCTCAAATGAGGTCTATTACAGGAACAAGTTCTGGTGGTAATGAAGTATCATTTAAAGACCTTGGATATGAAAATGTTCAAATTAATCAACCAAATAAATTAAATGAAATTAGAATGGTCTCCTCCAAAGTTAATTCTGATGAATATTTGGATGCTTTACCTAGAAATAAGTCTTTGATAACTGCCTTGACTTTATCTTCGAATAATTATAATCTTTCACCTATGATTTTCTTAGATGATACATTCACAGAATTCCATAATGCAAGGTTAAACAATCCAATTTCAAATTATGCTAATGATGGTAGAGTAAATAGTCTTATAAATGATCCACATGCTGCAATTTACGTTTCTAGAACGGTTAGATTATCTCAACCATCCAATAGCTTGAGAGTATTATTATCTGCGTATAAGCATTCATCTGCAGATTTCAGAGTTTTATATTCATTAATAAAACCAGAATCAAACGAATCAATACCATCATTTAATTTATTCCCAGGTTATGATAACTTAACAACAGATAATAATCTCGATGGTTATCTCGATGTTGTAGATGAAAGTAATAATAGTGGTTTACCAGATTCTATCGTACCTAGTAGTTTGGAAAATCAGTTTTTAGAATATCAGTATACTGCAGCAAATGTTGGTCCATTTATTGGTTTTACGATTAAAATTGTAATGTCTGGTACAAGGCAAGATAAGTATCCAAGGTTTAAAGATTTGAGGTCTATTGCATTGGCATGATGGAAGACTTAATATCGGTCGAAGGGCATCCAAATCTTTTTAGAGATCAAAAAACGGGTGCCATAGTTAATTGCGATAATGTATCATATAAACAATATTTAAATAGTATTTCAAATAGAATGAATACAAAAAAAGAAATTGAAAACTTGAAAAATGATGTTGAAGAAATTAAATCTCTATTAAAGGAGTTAATAAATGAAACCAGAAGAAATTGAACTGAGTGATATTAATAAATTGTTTGAGTATGAAAAACATTGTAGAGTAATTGATGAACTAAGTGTAGAAGAGTTAAAAAATTTTTCAAAATTATACTTAAAGTTATATTTAAAACAACAAGAAGTAGTGGCATTATTTAATTGACATAAATAACTCATAGGCATATTTTTGATGGTAAATGGCATCACCATACGTAGTTAACTTAAGTATTAATACTGGTACAACATTTACACAGACTTTTACTTTAGCCAACGAAAATGGTTCAGCACTTAATCTTTCTAATTATAGTGTTAAGTCACAGTTAAGAAAACATCCCCAAAGTAGTTCATATATAAATTTTATTTCTACTGCGGTTTCTCCCCCATCCAGTGGGGTAATAAAAATTGAATTAGATCCAAACTCTACCACTAGTTTAAAACCTGGAAGATATTTGTACGATATTATTATTACGAATGGTGGAACTGGTGAAAAAACAAAAGTTATTGAAGGTTCCGCAATAGTTTCAAAAAGCATAACAAGAGATAGTTAATGTTATGGCAAAACCATCAACAAGACAAGAATTAATTGATTATTGTTTAAGGAGACTGGGAGCCCCAGTTTTAGAAATAAATGTAGATGATGATCAAATAGATGATTTAGTAGATGATGCTTTACAATACTTCAATGAACGTCATTTTGATGGTGTTGAAAGAATGTATTTGAAATATCAAATCACCCAAGATGATATTGATAGAGGAAAAGCAAAAAATACTAGTGGACCAGGAATAGTAACAACAACTGGATCTTCTAGCGGAAATACTTTTAGTTTTTATGAGACATCAAATTATATTCAAGTTCCAGACTCTGTTATAGGTATAGAAAAGGTATTTAAATTTGATACTAGTTCTATTTCTGGTGGAATGTTCAGCATAAAATATCAATTGTTTCTAAATGATCTTTATTATTTTAATTCTGTAGAATTATTACAATATGCAATGGTAAAAAGTTATCTTGAAGATATTGATTTCTTATCGACTACAGATAAACAAATAAGATTTAACAAGAGACAAAATAGAATGTATCATGATATTGAATGGGGAGCACAATCTGCAGGTAATTTTTTAGTTATAGATTGCTATAGATTATTAAATCCTAATGATTTCACTAAAGTCTATAATGACAGTTTTTTGAAAAAATATTTAACATCTCTTATTAAAAAACAATGGGGGCAAAATTTAATTAAGTTTAGAGGTGTTAAATTACCAGGTGGAGTAGAGTTAAATGGAAGAGAAATGTATGATGATGCACAAAGGGAAATTGATGATTTAATGCAAAAAATGTCTATGGAATACGAACTTCCCCCATACGATTTTATAGGATAATCATGGCATTAAACCCATTTTTTCTTCAAGGATCAGATTCTGAACAACATCTGATTCAACAATTAATAAATGAGCAACTAAAAATTTTTGGTGTTGAAGTATCTTATCTACCCCAAAAATTTATAAAGAAAGAGACAATATTAAGAGAAGTTAGTGCATCAAAATTTGATGATAATTTTTCAATAGAAGCATATGTAAGTAACTTTGACGGATATACTGGTTCTGGAGATATTTTATCAAAATTTGGAATGAATCTAAAAGATGAGTTAACACTTATAATATCAAAAGAAAGATTTGAAGATTTTATTGCTCCATTTCTTTCTGATATGGATCCCGATGAAATAATAATTTCCTCTAGACCAAGAGAAGGTGATTTAATTTATTTTCCTCTTGGTAAAAGATTATTTGAGATAAAATTTGTAGAGCATGAACAACCATTTTATCAGTTAGGAAAGACTTATGTTTATGAATTAAAATGTGAATTGTTTGAGTATTCGGATAATATTGGTGGGTGGGATAATGTAAATACGACGGTTGAAGAAATAGACAGAACTTTAGAAAATCAAGGTTATATTAATACACTTAAATTATTTCCATCTGGTTCGCAAGCAACTGCACAAACTTCAATTGTAAATGGTTACGTTAGAAAAATAACTCTACTTAATGATGGTTATAATTATAAAACAACACCAACTGTAGCAATTAGTAGCGCCCCAGCAGGAGGAGTAAATGCACAAGCAGTAGCAATTACTTCATGTATAGGGAATTTTTGTTCAGTTAAAGAAATTTTACTGGTAAATCCTGGAGCAGGATATACAGTAGAACCAACAGTTATAATTTCAAGCACTACTGGAATTGGAGCAACTGCAAAAGCAGTAATTGAAAAAACATACTCTGGTATTGGAAGTATATCAATTACCAACAATGGTTCTGGATATGTTACATCACCATCTATAGGATTCTCATCTCCTACAGTTGGATCTGCAATTACTGCTGTAGCAAGAACCATTGTTAATTCTGATGGTCAAATTAGTCAAATATTAATTTCCGATGCGGGTATTGGATACACATCAAATCCACCAATATCCATATCGAACCCACCATTACTTGTTGGAATTAATACTTATATCTTCAATGAAGTAGTTATTGGAGAAACTTCTGGTGCTAAGAGTAGAGTTAAAACTTGGGATAGCACCACAAGTACTTTGAAAGTTGGCACTGTAAATGGTGATTTTATACCTGGAGAAATTATAGTTGGTTCAATATCTTCAGCAAGATATCCGTTGCAAAAATATCAAGTTTCAGACTTGTATGATAAATATGAACAAAATGATGAGATACAGCAAGAGTCTAATTCTATTGTTGATTTTTCAGAGTCTAATTTATTCGGTAATTACTAATGTTAGGATCATATTTTTATCATCAAAATATCAGAAAAACAATTATTGCATTTGGCAATCTTTTTAATAATATATCAATAAAACATCAAGATGGTGATGGTAATGATTATAGTGATGTGAGAGTTCCTTTAGCATATGGTCCAACTCAAAAGTTTTTAGCACGTTTAGAACAGCAAGCAGATTTAAATAAACCAGTTGCAATAACACTGCCAAGAATGTCTTTTGAGATGAATTCTATTAAATACGATTCTTCAAGAAAGTCTGGAATTTCTCAATCCTTTAAAGCTTCTGATGGAAACAACATTAAAAAAGTTTTCATGCCAGTACCATATAATATAGGATTTGAATTGAACATAATGGCAAAATTAAATGACGATGTTCTTCAAATTATAGAACAAATTTTACCATTTTTTCAACCTGCTTTCAGTGTTACTGTTGATATGGTTGATATTATTGGTGAAAAAAAAGATATTCCAATAGTTTTAGATGATATTTCTTTTAGAGATGATTATGAAGGTGATTTTTCTACTAGAAGAATTTTATTATATACTTTACAGTTTACAGCAAAAACTTATTTGTTTGGACCAATATCAGACAGTACAGATGGTCTTATTCGCAAGGTTCAAGTGGACATGTATTCATCTACAGATGTCCAAACTGCAAGAAGAGAAGTAAGATATACAGTTACTCCAGATCCTATTGATGCACAACCAGATGATGATTTTGGATTTAATGAGAATTGGGAATTCTTTGGAGACGCAAAAGTCTATAGTCCCGTTCAACAAACTGATATTTAAATTCTATGAAATCTAAAAATTTTGACTCATTAGACAATGTGTTGAATACAACCAGTGAAATGCAGGTTTATGAAGAACCAAAATGTTCGGAAATAAAAACTGTTGATCAATCATCAGTTGATATAAAAAAAGATTATGAGTATACAAGAGCCAATCTGTACTCGTTAATTGAGAAGGGTCAGGAGGCGATTGACGGAATTATGGAACTTGCTGCGGAAAGTGATCAACCAAGGGCCTACGAGGTCGCTGGGCAACTTATAAAGAGCGTTGGTGATGTAACTGACAAACTCATAGATCTCCAGAGGAAATTGAAAGATATAGAGGATGAAACTGTAAAAACAACAAATAATGTTACTAACAATGCGGTGTTTGTTGGGTCTACTTCAGAATTATCAAAACTACTAAAACAAGGTTTTCTAAATAATAAAGAGTAGTTCTTTTATCCTAATGGGTTGGTCTGAGAAATACAAAAAATCCATTAATTGTGACAATCCCAAAGGATTTTCTCAAAGAGCTCATTGTCAAGGTCGCAGAAAAAAATTGAAAGAACAATTTAAACCATTTAAAACAGTTGAACAGATTGCAAAAAAGCATCGTCTTGATGTTTCTTTCATTCAAAAGCAACTTGATATGGGTGAACCAATTGAACATGAGCATACCAAAGATCATGAACTTGCTAGAGAAATTGCTCTTCAACATTTAAGTGAAATTCCAGATTATTATACTCGTTTGAAAAAGATGGAAGCATCTGCTAAAAAAGAACATAAAAAGTTTAAAGATGTTTCAGTATCAGAAGGAACATTACATCATTGGTTTAAAGGTTCTCGTTCGAAAGGAGGAAAACCAGGATGGGTTCAAGCAGATGGGTCACCTTGTGCAAATGAACCAGGAGAAACTAAAACTCCAAAGTGTTTTAGTAGTGCAAGACTTGCATCTCTTAAATCAAAAGGTGAAGAGGGAGAATCAATAATTAAATCTGCAGTTAGACGTAAGAGACAAAAAGATAAAGGGCAACAAGCAAAATCTGGAGCGGCAGCACCAACTAACGTTCCAACATTTGCAAAGGGTAAAAAAGATCCTAACTATGTAAAGGCAGAACCAGGAATTAAAGAAGCAATGGAACTTAACGAAGCAAGAAAAGATAAACCTGGAAAAGGTAGTGGAACTAAAGATGCTTGCTACCACAAAGTAAAATCAAGATATGATGTTTGGCCAAGTGCATATGCATCTGGAGCACTAGTCAAATGTCGTAGAGTTGGCGCTTCAAACTGGGGAAATAAATCAGAATCTTTAAATTATGATTGGGATACTCCTATTCGTGAAAGACCAGATAGATATTGCCCAAAGTGTGAAAAATTAGAACTGAGAAGTGAATGCAAATATGGCCCAAAATATTGGGATATGTTTTCATTACCTGCAGAATTAGTTAGTTCAAAAAAAGATTTTAATACAACTATGCCACACCCTGGAAATATGCCAGAAGGTTACGACCATGAATACTCAATGGCACGTTCGGAAATTTCTACGATTATTTCAGCAGCAAAAAGACTTCGTAAAAAAATGGCAAAAGGTGAGGGAAATGTTGAAGCATGGGTACAATCAAAAATTACAAAAGCGGCAGACTACTTAGATTCTGCTGCAGATTATGTCGATAGTGGTGAAATGAAAGAACAAGTTTCTGATACAGATACAATGTCAGATAAAAAACCCTTCGACATTGCGGTGAAAAAAATTATGAGTAGAAAAGATAAAATGTCTCCTATTCAAAGAGTTATTGCTCTTAAGCAAGCCGGAAAACTTCAGGGAATTGATGAGCAACAAGTTGGTGGATCAGTTAAGTTAAAACCTGGGATAGGTCTTGGTGGCGGAGTTCTTTCATATCCAGAAGGTAAAGCACCAAAAAAACATGGAGATAAAGAACCAAAACTTCCTCACCTTCAACAAGCACATTATGAACCAGAAGGTGAAGTAATTGATGAAAAGTGTTGGCCTGGATATAAGAAAAAAGGAATGAAAACAATGTTTGGAAAGAGATATCCAAACTGCGTTAAGTTGGAAGAGTTCTCTAATTGGAGAGCGGATTTTGGACTATCAGAAGACTGGCAAAAGGTAAATCGTCAAGATAAAACGGATGGTTTAAGCCCTGCTGCTGT
>JACCDG011861080.1_pt1 | contig 27037 bp, 22 predicted proteins | sample 7442471 | NCBI WGS metagenome assembly JACCDG01 (sample SAMN15323444, study PRJNA562643) | freshwater metagenome | isolation source: river surface water | place: USA:Blue River Watershed | collected 2017-08-17 | reverse complement strand
CTTTCCGATGCTTCTAATCTATAGACACCTGCCATAACATACCTATAGAATGCAGCTCCACCTATAAGCATGAACATGATAATGACGACAAGAGACGTGGTTGTAGAGAGTGATGGGGAGGTGCCGTCGAATGTGGGAACATTGACATTTGCCTGCGTAAGAATATTTGTTTCTAACGGAACATAGGTTACAAGCATGGTTTAAGTGTTATCGTGTGTCAAAAATAATTTCAACACTAGTTTCTGCTGATTGGAGTCTTCTGTCAGGGCCAAAGACTTGAACAGTAAGACGCTTAACGCCGTAACTATTCTCTTTTGGGGTAAGAGCAAGCGGTTGACCTTCGCCAGGAGTAACATCAAACCCATCAAGTAGCCATTTATATGTAGAGGGTCTATCTTCTTTGCTTGATACGAAATAAGGCTCTAGCTTAAGAGGAATTGTCTTAGTTGTTTCTAATCGCGAGGTAATTGGGGAGTTGAGGAGAGTTCCAAAAACTTCATCATATCGATATAACATCGGCGTAACCTCTGAAGGAGAAATTCTTAGTGTTTTCGAGACAGCAGCCCCCTTCGGGGTTCTGACAAGAACTTTTACATCATTTGTGTCTTGTAAGTAGTCGAGACGAAATTCCGCACTTTGTTTCCCGTATCCGGAAAACTTTTTTAATACCTCTCCGTTCACATGCCAGGTGTACGACAAAGAGTCCGGTGAGAGAGGTAACCCCCCGTCACTTATCGAAGGAATAGCGGTTACTCTGACTAGCCCACCCGTTGAAGCAAATGATCTGCCCTCGTAAAAAAAAGGAACATGACTTCTTGGGGCTTCATATATAAGAGCAACGGACGCAGGCGTGACGGTTATCTTTTGTTCTACGAAATAACCAGCCTGATTTTGTGCTGTGACATTAACTAGAAGAGATTCTCCAACATCTCCAGTCCTAACAGAAAGAACTCTCTCACCGTTTCCAGCCAAAACCTGCTCACCGTTTATTTTCCATGTAATAAAAGAAGCACTGATATCAAAAGTATAACTAGTTAATGTTAATGTAACAGAACTACGAGGTTCTGGATTTTCAGGAGATAGTTCAATTTTTGCTACAGCCTGAGCGCTGACCAATGAAAAAGAACCAAGTAAGAGAATGATAACACCACAAATTGTAATAAAAAACGCTTTCATTAACCTTTTGATTCCTCTAACTCTGCCTTCATCTCTTTTATTTTAAGAAGTTGTGCAGGGTCACTGGTAATTATTTGGTCTTCTGTGTAAGAAGCCACCACTTTTAAAGCTACATGTTTCAATCCCGCAAAGAATATCCCCTCTCCAACCCCCGATTCTAAAAGAAGAAACTTCTCTTCGTTTGTGAGGTTGAATGTTTTCTGGACAACATCAATCGAGGTTGGTGATTGCTTAAGAAGAATCTGAATAGAAGAGTTGGTAATAATGGGGAGGCCATACGGAGACTTTAAGAAGTCTCCTACGTCTTGGGTTATGGTAGCTAGCCCTAAGAAGTATTTTCGCCCACGCTTTGCAAGACCGAACAAGAAAGATGCTGTGTCATCGTTTTTCATCATGATCCACGCCTCGTCCACAACCAGAAGTCGTTTTCTTAAGTTCTTTCTTACAGCATTCCAGATGTGATGTGTAATGATGTACATTGCCACAGGTTTAAGCTCTTCCTCCATGTCTCTGATTGAGAAACAGACGAGCTTCTTATTGATGTCAACGTTTGTTGGTTCGTTGATAAAACCTGCCCATGTACCTTTGGTATATTTTGAAAGTCTCTGTTGTAGACTTTCAGATCCATCAATACCTGCAAGCACCATCTCAAAGTCAGAAAGTAGCGGCGGTTCGAGTGTTGTGAAGTCACTATCACCATTTATATCTTTGAGTGCGTATGTTTCGGTAATTGCTTGATCTATGATGGCATCTTCCTCTGGAGTGAGTCCTCCCAACATTACACGGAAAAGTCCCACCAAGTTAACAATGTTAGAACGTAGTATTTCGGAAGGAGATTCATCTTCTGTTGGGCGAGGCAGATCAAACGGATTGATATGATGGTCTCCTACGAGCGAAATATTGAAATAGCGTCCACCAACAGATTCAGCCAAGAATTCATATTCTCGTTCTGGATCAATAATAATAACCTCAGTATCAAACATAAGCGTTCGAAGGATCTCAAGCTTGGTAAAGTAACTTTTACCAGAACCAGATTTTGCAAAAACTATAGAGTTATAGTTTTCAAGTGAAAAGCGATCAAATAAAATAAGGCTTCCGTTGTGGCGGTTAAGTCCGTACAGAATCCCCTTGTCTGAAGAAAGGTCAAATGAGACAAAAGGAAAGAAAGAAGACAAGGGAGAAGTATTAACTTTATTTTTTATATTAAGAAGATCTGTGCCAACTGGCAGTGTCGAAGCAAAAGCAGCATCTTGCTGGAAGAGTGCTGGTTTTACATAGACAAGTTTACTCTCAAGAATGTTTTTAACTTCGTTCTCCACCTTGTCTAGCTCCTCAGTTGAATTTCCGTAAAGCGTTATATACAAAGAGACTTCAAACATTTTTTCCTGTGCTTGTGTTAACCCGTCTCTTAAGTCTTCTAGATCCTGATAAGCGGTTTCAAGTGTCGGGTCACGCACAAGACCTTTCTCTTCTCTTGTCATAATCTGGCTCTCCACTTCTGCCACCTTTCTTTGGAAAGTTTTCATAACCTCTCCTGTATTAAGTGGTGTTATATGAATGGAGACATCAAAAACTTTGTCGAGGTTAATGATCGGACTTAGCCAGTTGTCAGTAAGATATCTAGGATACGAAATGACGAAGAAAGATCGCACAAATGACTCCCCCATTATAAGCCCTTTTGGACTCACCTCAAGAGCGCTCGGTGCAATAATATCTTTTAGTTGCATCTCAGCAATCTTATAGACTTGCTCTGGCAAAACGGCAGATACAGGCGAATCCTTTTTATTCTTTGTGCTGTTTAAAAAATCAAAAATTCCCATAGAGTTATTGGCCTTGCGTCATGGACGGAGCGTGTCCGCCATGTTCGCTTGGGTTAAAGAGTTTATAAAAGAGTTCGACGAGCTCCTCAGTCCCAAGCTTCTTTGCGCGAATACCAAAACGAGAAAGACCTTGGGTAACCACAGACACACGCTGCTCAAGCTGAATGCGAGATGCCTCAAAAGAATCTTGGTTGGTTTTAGGTGATTGTCCAAAGTTAAAGGAAGATACCAAAGAAGAGTTTTCAGAAGAAGGGGCTTGTGCTAGGTACGGAACAGAAACAAAAAAGTGTTTGGTCATAATATTGGACTCATCTGTAAATTTTTGTATGAAACCCATATATTCATGGATTTGAATTTTAAGGAGATCCTCTTTTACGTTTTTACTTCTTTCTCTTAAAAGCTCAATATAGTTGTCTATGTTAAGTTTGCGTGATTCAACAAATAATTGAACAGGAAAGTCGAGTGAGTTAAGAAAATTTTGAAACTGTGAAATAACTGCCCCCACCTCGTCTTCACTTTTAAGTCCAAGGTTGAGTGAGTTAGTGATTAAAATAGCACGTATCTCCCCTGTTTTTAGGGTGATAACGCCGTCGCGAATCCTCTCAATGGGGACAAATTGTTGAGTAGCAGCACCTTTAGCCATAGTATTCTTAGTATACCTTACCTTACCTTAGAGTCGGCCCTCTTTCTGTGAGTTGTGTTCAAAAACGTCGAGCCCAAGAGAGACGTCATGTATTCTGTCTCGATTCGTCTTCTCGATAATAATTTCTTTTTGTGTTTCTGTTACGACTTGGTTAATTGGGTCGCTTTTATTTTCAGTTTTTGGCTGTGTCCAGGTATAAAGTTTGGGATTCGTGTAATAGGTAAAGGCATTTTCTAGTAGTTCCCCAAAAGGTCTGTTGTTAAATTTAACAAAAGCAAGCGCAAGAAAAAGAGAGGCGACAGGTATAATCACAAGGACCGCGAGGAATTTTATCGGTATGAAGGTCCAGATTAGAAAAGAGAGCCCTCCGGCGCCCGCCATATAACCGAATTGCTTAAGAGTAAAAGGTCCAAATACCTTGTCTTCAATATCTATGAATTGTGGGACGCGGAACTGCATAAGAACAGTATAGCAAATAGTTCTAACTAATTAGCAACAAGAAGACTGAAGTTGTGCGACTTTATTACTAGTTATTTATTGCGAGTTATCAAAACTACACATCCGGGGTTTCTCTGTAAGGGTCGACATTGTACTCTTTTGGAGCAACGCTATACGTCGCTGGACGTAGAGTCGGTGTTACCGTCTCCTTTCCTTTATCTCCAAACATAAAACTTTTGAGAGCAATGTTAGACTTTAGCGTGTTGTCATCTTCTTGTTTTTTAATGGAAGAAATTTGTTCTTGTATGTGTTTTAATCTTTCGCTTATCTCTTCATCGTCTGGGATTGATCCGATAACCTGAAGCTGTTCGAGTAACTGTGAGCGTGAACCTGGAGCTAAAACGGTCATCTTTTTTTTAACCCCACTCGTTTGTGTTTTGTTGATGCCACTCTCGCGTTTGGTGGTGTCCATGATTTCTTTTCGGAGCTCATCTTTTGATTTTTCACCTTGATATTCAAGGGTCTTCACCTCTTCCCCTTGACTCATTAACAGGTTGCGCACCTTCTGGAAGATGGAAGCATTAAGGTCGGTCGCTATCTTGGTGGCTGTTACTTCATCGACTTCAACTAGGTCCATTAACGCCTGAACAACATTTTCTGGAAGGATGGCACCCAAAAGTACATATGTTATAACATTAGAGAGGGCTACCTGACGACTAACCGGTATGTCGTACTGAGAGGCTATAGAGATAGTTACTTTCCCAACCTCTCCACTACTGATAATTTCTAAAACATGGTCAGGTGCCTGACCCACGAGCTCCTTAATATTAATATTTGAATAATTTGCGGTACTCATATGATTAAGTTGTAAGAGCTTCTTTGCTCGCGATTTCTTGGCGACTCTTTTCACTTGTTCCGGAAGATGGCGCGCTCGGTGGTCTAGACGGTGTGTAGCCAATTTGTGGAGCGTCTCCTGGGGCAGAACCATACCTTGCTTTGTTGATTACATCATCTGCCATAGCTACTGCTGCTGCTCTTGCTTCATTTCTTGTGGTTACAGCTTTTGCAGTCATTGCTGCCACATCATCCGTTGCAGGGTTATGCACTTCTGGTATATCTATTGGAATATCAACAGCCGGCGCTGAAGCGCTTCGAGTATTTCTGCTCATTTCAGCGTCAATCTGCCTTGCGGCCTCTTGTTGTTTCATTGCGCGTGCTGTGGCTACGTCGTTTAGGTTTACAGAAGGGGTTGAGGTTCCTCGTAATGAAGGAGGAAGTTCATAGTTATCCCAGTTGGTGTCTGCAACAGTTTTGATTGGGGGTGGAGAGGTTAAGTCGAGATCAAGAGCCTCTGGTGCTTCGGCCACTCTTTTTATTGGCTTACCATCAGCACCAAGAATAGTAGACGCCCCCGCGCTTGCTTGCGCAACCCGGACCATCTCCTTCGTTTTTTCATCTAAATCATTGAAGAGGTCGTTTCTACGCCTTTCGACATCTTCAGGATTGGCCCCTTTCATATTTTTCATGCGATTTACTAACTCTTGCACCCTCTTGTCTTCCGCTAGTGCTTCACGCTCCCTACCTTTTTCAATTGTACCAAGGGCAGCAATAATAGACTGAGCTTGAGTGTCTCTTTGGAGATCTACACCCGTTTCTTCTATTTGTCGCAACTCTTTTCTTAGCTCAGCTACAAAGTTTTTCTGATTCTCTGCTTTTGTTGTTAGTTTGCCAGTTCTTGGGTCTACCGTGTCTTCGGCTGCGTTATATAGAGCCACCTCTCTCTCTGCGTTTTTCTTAGCCTCTGCTATTTCCTTATCTGTTCTTTCTTCTGCCTGCTTTCCAAGTGCATCTCTTGCGAGCTGTCTCTGTTCTTTAGACATAAAGACAGAGCCACCCGATTCCGCTACGTACTTGTCGTACGCTGCCTCCCCCTCCTTATCAATGTCCCCCCTACGGTGAATAACATTGCCGTCTTCGTCGGTGACATTTCTTTCATACCTAGTCTTTATGCGCGCCCCCCGCTCCAGTATGTCTTTTCTTCTAGCCTCCATTGCCTCTTCGTATCCTGTTGTTCTACCTGCCCCCATACCCATCCCCGCCTTATTCATCCCTCCTGCTACCACTTTTGAGTTACGGAGGTCAAATGAACTTTTCGCGAAAGAGTTAGACATGTCATACATTCTTCTTCCTATGACCGAGTTCTGATTATTGGTCACCCACTTACTGTCACGTGCCTTCATTGCTAGTCTGCCTATGCTGTTACGAGCAAGTAGCCCAGCACCCCCTGTTGCTGCGCCCATTGCAAATCCTCCAACTTTCCCCATTGCGTCCGTTGCATATTGTCCAATGGTTCCTGCTACAGATTTTGTCACTTTAAGTGTGATATGAAGCATGATAATCATCATGAAAACATTGAAGAACACAGCTATGCCTGCACCTTCTCCAGGAAGGGCTTGGGCCTTTAGTGGGCCTTCGGAGAACACCAACAAGAACTCCGTGGTGAGTGCGATAAGCAGCATAAAAACAGGACCAACAGCAAGCTGCTCAAAAAATATTTTTCTTACCTGTTGAGCCTTGTCTCCCATAAGAGGTAAAACACTATCTATAAAAAGAAAAGGAGAGGCTATGATTAAAAATACAAGCGCCGCTGTTCTTATTGCGAGTATGGCGGTTGCCATAAAAAATACGTATGCCGCATAGAAAATAAACACAACAACTAGCAGTGCCGCAGGAACAGAGTTGATGCCCTTAATAATATTGCCGCCCGCTGATTTCGCACCTTCTACGTAGGTAGCGCCCATCACTAGGTCGGCTAGGCCTAAGCGATTCATAATGACTGCGCCTGCATTTGAGCTATTATTGAGCGCTTCGTTACTGAATGCTGCTGCATAAATATTAAGCGAAACAACATTAGAAACATCAACAGCGAATCTAGCTATCGGATATGAAAAATTAACAAAAAGAGCAAATATTATCACCCACGGAATGTAGTGTGCGAACTTATCCTCCCTCCCCAAGATGTACATAAAACCTAGATAAAGTCCGACAAAGACAACACCAAGAGAGACTATTTGTCGTATAAGGGTCCAGATGGGGTAGAGAGCATCCGGTGCCCACTGTTTAAAGTTGAGAATCCCTACCTGCACAACATAACTAAACATGTTAGATGTTATCCAGAGGAAGAACCCGGCGATCTGCATCAGGGTGTTTTTTATAAACCACTGAACAAGGTCGCTGATACATGTGCCAATATCCCACAAGGCACAAGTCGGCTTGTTTTGTTTGTCGGCGTTGTTGTTTGTGGCAGCAGAGTTACTTCTATCCGCTACAGCGCCATTATTATTGATGTTCTGTTGATTTTCTGCTGTTGTTATTGCGCCGTTCTCTTTTTGTACAAAGCTGACCGCATTTTGGAATTTTTGGGTTACATCCGTAAGCACTCTTTCAAGGGCAGATTTATGAGCGTTTTGTGCTGTAGGAATAGTTGAGTTAAGGTGTACTATGAATGAGTTCAGGACCTCTACTTCTAAGCTTCGTCGAGTCGTCTGTGTGTTATTTTTAGAAGAATCATAAGCGCTGTTAAGTATTTCTAGATACTTATCAGAAGGACTGGCTCTTGGTTTTATGCCTAACGCCGGCGTTGCCGCAGTTGCCGCTAAATCATAAATTTGGTCAATGGTCGAAGAGTATAGACCCAAAGCTGTTTTATCCTGTTCAGTGACCGCAGCAAGAGTTCTTGGAGCGTTTGCGCCGAAAGAGAAAAATACGACAAATACAAGGAGTAAGCCAAAAAGCCTTTTCATGCAGATAAGTGTACCATACAACCTTAGTGCTTAAACTGTGTAAAGTCCTTTCGTAATAAAGGTTAAAAACTAACTACTGTCTTTTTAGTAAGCATTCTGGCCTGATGCGCTACCTGCTTCTATTTGGTTGCAAGAGTTTAGGTGATCATCTCTCTCCGTATCCCTGTCCGCCTCAGCTTTATCTTTTGCAAAACTGGCACTTCTTGTAGAAAAGGTTGTGTTATCTGGGAAATTGCCCTCACTGTAGCGACTCTTGAATGAATTAAACGCGTCACTTATAACTTGGGAGGACTGAGTATTGGCTAGCGTTATTTTGGTTGTGTTTATTAGATCGCGTGCCGCTGCTATTTTTATTAGATCTTCATTAATAATGCTTTCAGCAGAAGTAATCTTGCTCATCCTGCTGTTATGGTAGTTATACGCACTCACCACCCTTGAGTCACCTGGCAAAACCACCCCCCTTTCTATCAAAGAGTCAAAGCATGTTTTCACCTGAGCAACTTTTGCTTTGTATGTTTTTATTGAGGCATCATAATCTCTGTCTACTTCCTCAAGGTCAGTGAGTGTTTGTTCCATGACTTTAAAATAATTAATTATTGCACCAACCGTGCTTTCTTTTCTTTCAGGGTCATTCACTAAGTCATTCACCACAGGTCTTACAGAGCTAACTGTTTCTGATGAGTTGCTCCCAGCAGAGAGAGCAGAAAGACCTTCCATAAGCCCCTTCGAAAGAAGATCCAGAGTAAGTGTTCCTAGTATTTTCCCAAAGGTTCCCTCCCCTTGAATGTTGGTAAGTCGAAGAAATGGGGCATTTAAAGCTGTTTCTATAGTGCTTTGTATTGCTTTACCAGGATTAACGACAACTGAATTATCGCAATATGTAAAACCTGCCCCATCTGTTCTTTCGTCAAGACACTTTGTTTCACTCACTGCACCTAGGCCGAAGTAAAGCTCGTTCTCCGCACGCTTTTTAGTGGTGGCAACATGTTCTGCAACCACACTGTCAGTTTTAGTAACTCGTGTGAACATGTTATCTCCCCCCGTCAGCTGTAACCAGGCTTGTCCACCCCCAAGCTCTGGTCGTTGTTCATATGCGTCCATTAGCTTAGCTGCGCACGCATCGTCATCACTCGGATTACAAGAGCAAAAATACCCATATAGATATTCCTTTTCTACTAAGACCGCCGCTGTGTCATATTTTCCGTCTGGGCTAGATGATCTTTCTAAAGAGAGCTCGGTTAACCTGCTTTCTTTGCAGATATTGCTTTGGATTGTGTAAGGGAGCTGAGAAGCCAAACTTGCCTTAACTTTTGCATCGAGGCTTTTATTCTCATTGAGCAGACTGTCTCTTATAGTGGCAAAAGCAGCGTCAGACATAGCGCCACTTGAGGGTATCGCAGCCAATGCCTTTCTTGCCTCATTGTTAACGGCTTTCTTAATAAAACTTTCAGGATTTTGTAGGAATTGCGGTCCTTCCCCACTAAAGCCACCTTTTGCCCAAGTGATTATATCTTGTGTAGCGTTTTGAAGCATGTTGTTAATAAGAGCGTTTGCGATCGGTCCCATAACTACAGTAAAGAACTGCTGAGACTTGGTTGCTATTGAAGTAGCTAATCCATTTATGTTTACTGGAATAAGCTCAACTTTGTTGGCGATTTGTGTAACTTCGGTTGCTCCACCCCCTACTGCCCCTGCCTCTACTGTTTTTTTGGTAACAGTTAATGTGATTACAAGGGTAATAAGTAAAGTTATAATTTTTTTCATACGTTATGCGTAGTATATAATGTCTCACTCTCTGTTAATAAAGATGTGACCAGGGTCCGCCTTATTAAACTCTACTTTTTGTAAAACAAAGTAGTCCTGAACGTCATTCATTGCTGTAAAAAGAGATGCCACTGTGTCTGGGTAGCTATTTAAAAATGCAAGTGAGCGTAGGGGGTCGGAGTCGGCGCGAGCAAAAGCGTCAAGCGTTGAACTAAAAGAAGAAGCTGTGTTCACGAGTTGTAAGTGAAAGACTGAAGCGGAAGGAGGAATGTTAATCTTTAAAAGATCTTCTATAACCACGTCCACCTGTCTCTTTTTGCTAGCGATGGGCGCAAGTAGTTGAGGGTCACTTTTTTCTGTATATGCTTTTAACATAGCCAAGTCATCGCTACCTAACCCTAAATCATTTGCTTTATTAAGAAGAGACGCCATCGTGTTCCCATAAACCCTCTTTGTTTCCATTGAATTATTAGGAGATATGTTTAGGTCGCTCAGCTTATATGTCTTAATTTGTATTTTCGGAGCTTCGCTTTTCACAGCACCCGCAATAAGCGCAGTTTTTTCCTCTTCTGTAAGGTCAGGGTTTTTGTTAGCGTATGCCGCAGCTGTGTAAATGTTTTTTGAGAATGATGCGCTAATATTTGTTTTATCAGCAAGTCTCGCTTCCGCCTCTTGGTTTATTCCTTGGGAGGTGATTTGTTCCCTTGTCGAAGTGCTCATAGTTTCTAAAATTAAGTCTTTCCAGTCTTCATTCTGATTGCCGTCCCTGTCACTTAAAAGGAGTCTAAGCTCTGCGTCTGTTTTTAAAACAAGAGGAGGCCGCTTGCTTACCACACCCTCCTCTTTTGTTGAGAATGGCACAATGACAACAAGAAGTACTAAAATTGCCATCATAACAGAAACAGATATTTTGCTCGGGCGATTATTCAATGTCTCCATGCATAATTAAGTATAACCAAGTAAATAACAATCATCTTGTTTACTTGAGGATAACTTCCCCGCCTTGTGTTACATCGACAGAGGAATATGAGAGAGATGTTGGTATAATTTCCACAATAGACCCTCTTCCGCTTAGTAGATATGAGGGCGCCGAGTTAGTGCTACTTAAAAGTGGTGTTCGTAATTGCGCAGCAGCCACTTTGCTAAATGAACGCAAATGCATTAAGAACAAAGGGTTACCATTAAAAACATTTAATCTTGACTGGAACAGTACAATATCAGGCTTTTCATTTTTTAGTCTTGATATTGTGCGATGTGACATAATTTCGGAGCAGATGAGTGTACCAACTCTTATATTATTCGAGAGCACTGTTTTTCCAGAAGGAATAGGAGTATACGTGTGCTTCTGCTGGTAGCTTGTTATTTTTTCTCCGATTAACACAAAGAAAACTCTTTCAAAAATAAAAGGAATATATTCATTAAAAGGAAGAAGAAAATCTTTTCCCCTCCATAGTAGAGAGCCACTACCTGTTTCAAAGAATACTGACATATTAGCCAAACCCTCTTCTGTACGCGATGTGTCTCCGTCAACAAAAAGAGTATTATTGTGTTGAAGGATAAGAACACCCTTCTCCTCTTCTGAAAGACTTTTAAGAAAACGAGTATCTTCCGGTACTACTATAACATCTTTTTTTGTAGCGTCGTCTCGCAATATCTGTAATATCTTTTTATTCGTTGCCTCTGCTTCCCTGATGTATTCTGTGTCATCGTATGCTGACCCTGCCGTTGTCATGATTCCGACAGAGACAGTGTGCTTGGGTGCTCTAACAGGAACCAAAAAGTGTAGTGCAAAAAAAATAATAATAACCCCGCCTAAGTGTAGAGCACTACCTTTTTTATTAAGTGAAACAAGGGTAAAAATAACATATGTTAAGAAAAATGTTAGAGCAAATGTCCCACCAAAATATGCAAGCTCAACAAAAGGGGTGACCGATAGCGCATTCCCTATTGTTCCTGCATTAAAATGTAGATCAATGCTCGTTCCTTTTCCTAAGTATAAAAAAGAGATGCTTAGCGACCTCATTATTTCTGCGATGACAAAAGATAGCGCGATAAAGGTCGGGCGAATATGTTTATTGGTGTCGCGAGTTTTTTGTATGACTATTCCAACAATAAAGAAACAAAAACCAGATATCAGGGAAAGAACAAGGTGCAGTATGATAATTCCACTCATTTGAAGAAATCCAGCAGGTAACCAAGTAAGAGGATACACTGTATACAGCCACGTAAAGCTAATAAAGTTAAAAATACCACCAAATATTACCCACCGCATTATTTCGAGCGTGTACCCCTTTGAGGTATTAGAATGAGCCAAAAAAAACCAAAGAAGAAGTACAGTTATTAGGAGATATCCTGTGTCAAAAAGTGTCGACAACATTAAGAAAGTGTACCATTTCCGTAAGCCTTTTATTGAGAAGCGGTTCTTTGGTTATTATGCGAGATACAGTTTAGAGAGAGATCTAACCACGTAGCGAGGCTAATGTCCTCTGCTCTTATTTTTGGATTAATTCCCAACTTCTCAAACAACTTCTTCATATTGTGACTTGGGAATGCTTCTTGAATTGCCGAAATAGCCACCTTCCTTTTATGTGCAAATCCCGCATGAATAAGTTTGAAGAAAAGTTCTTCGTGATAGTTATTTTTAAAGTTTGTTCTAGCTATATTTTTAATCTGCAGAACCGCTGAGTCGACTTTTGGCGTAGGAAAAAAGCTTCCCGCTGAAACTTTGTATACAATCTTTGGTTCACCGTACACTTTTACCGAAAGGGAGAGCAGTGACTCTTTGCCGTTTCTTGCTACGATTCGTTCTGCCACCTCTTTTTGAATGAGGATTACCATGAGCGAAGGTTGGGAGACTTGAGAGAGGAAGCGTGAGATGATTGCGCCTGTGATGTAGTAAGGAATATTAGCGATCAGTTTGTAGCTCGTAGTTTGTAGCTTGTAGTCTTTTGGTTCAAAGCTAAGCACGTCCCCTTCTATGAGAGTTAATTTCCCTGAAGTAATGTGGGATGAGAAGTTCTCACTCAGCAACGGAAGCAAATCCCTATCTTTTTCTAGTGCAATTACGTGAGCTCCCTTTTCTAAAAGACCTTTTGTTAGAAAGCCTTTTCCAGGGCCGATTTCTAGAACTGTGTCCTCTGGTGTGACGTCACCGGCTTCTACTATAGCGATACGGGCAGGAATTGACGTGAGAAAATTCTGACCAAACTGTTTTTTGGGTATCATACGACAACTCTAACATGTTTGGGGTTCAATACTAAATATAGACCACACCTCCATCGCGCTCTTTATAGTAAAGGTCGTTATATTCTGCGATGTCTTCATTTACATCGTTTAGGAATTCGCTCGGTGCGTTTATCTGTTTTTGACCAAAGATGGTTCTGAGCTCTGCGTAAGAAAGAAAGAGTTTTTTCTTCGCGCGTGTGACTGCTACATAGAAAAGCCTACGCTCCTCCTCTTCTTCCTCCTTGCTTCTTTTTCTGTTGCCAATATTTTTATGAGGGAAAAGGTCTTGTTCAAGTCCTGTGACAAAGACATAATTAAACTCGAGCCCCTTAGATGCATGTATTGTCATGAGGCGAACACCCCTTTTTTCTTTATCGTCGTTATCCTGGTCACTCATAAGAGATGTCTCTTCTAAGAATTCTTGAACTACATCAATCCCGTTCTTATCATCATACTTTACTGTGAGTGAGACGAGTTCGCGCGCGTTTTCTAGGCGCTCCTTATCTTCGCTACTCCCCTCGAGCATCTCTTTTTCCATACCAGAGTCAACAAGTATCATTTGAATGACATGAGAAAGTGGTTCGGTTTCAAGTGTTACGGAGATTTTATCTAAAAAATCAAAAACAGCTCTAATTTTTATATCAGCGCTTCCAGAAAGAGGCTCGCCTGCGAATAGTTTTGCCACTGTAACCTTACCTATTCCACGCTTAGGGGTGTCAAAGACGCGCTTGAGGTCTTGGAGCGAGTCACGATTAAGAGCGCCTCTGAGGTAGCTCAAGACATCTTTGATTTCTTTTCGTTCAAAGAATTTGGTGCCAAGTAAATTATACATAACACCTTCTTTTAGGAAGGCCTCTTCTAATACTCGTGACTGGAAGTTGGCTCTGTAGAGTACGGCTATGTTTTCTCCACTCTCACCTCCTTCAATCAAGTCTCTGCTTTTTCTTGCTATCCATTCAGCTTCTGATGACTCATCCCACGCAGGAGATACTTCTATTTTCTCGCCTCCCCCCTGAGACGTGAAAAGATTCTTTTCCTGACGTACAGTGTTCTTCTTAATTGCCGTATTGGCCAAAGAAAGAATATTACCAGTCGATCTGTAGTTTTCTTCTAAAAGAATAGTTCTGGTTCCCTCGAAGTCTTTTTCGAAATTGAGAATGTTGCGAAGGTTGGCTCCACGCCACGAGTAAATGTTCTGATCGGTGTCACCTACCACGCAAATGTTATTGTAAACGGGGTTAACAAGTAGTTTTACTAACTCATATTGAGCCTGATTAGTGTCTTGATATTCGTCTACGTGTACATATTTGAAGCGCTCCTGATAGTAGTGACGGATATGTGTATGCTCCTCAAGCATGGTGACGGTACGGACAATAAGGTCGTCAAAGTCTAATGCTTTTTGAGCACGAAGTGACTCTTCATATAGTCGCCACACCGATGCAATGATATCCATTTGGGCCGTCGCTACTTTTGCTTTATAGTTTTCAACGGACACGAAATCACCCTTTTCTCGTGAAATAATAGATTTGATTTTAGAGGGGTCGTGAATCTTCGGGTCAAGTGATAATTTTTCGAAAGCTTGTTTAATAAGAGAAAGAGAGTCTGCTCCGTCGACGATAGTTGGATATTTAGGGAGGCCGATTTTCTCAGACTGTTCTCTTAAAAGAAGAATACCAAGGGAGTGAAACGTTTTGATGAGGGGGGTGTGATGATATGGGTTTTCTTTTTCTATAACATGCTCATCCTCAAGTCTTTTTACGATACGTTCCCGCATCTCCTTGGCAGCTTTGTTGGTGAATGTGACAGCGAGGATATTACGAGGATCCGTTCCTTTTTTTACAATCTCCACTATACGTTCTGTAATAGTTTTTGTTTTCCCGGCGCCTGCACCTGCCAAGATAAGAAGCGGCCCCTCTGTGTGAAGTACCGCTTCTTTTTGTCGTTCGTTGAGTATCGGAGTTTTTTCCATTTCGACTATTGTAACACGTGCATATTAAGCTTTGCTAAAGGCCTTCAGTACTTTATTTTTTGCTTCAAAAAACAGGGCTTCATAATTTGGAACAAGGTGCTTAATGGTTGTCTTGTAAAACTCTTCTCCCATAGAGGCTGAGGCTTGCAAAGCATCGAATTGTTTCTCGCCTATTTTGTCATAGACGTCGAGCAAGAATTGCTTGTGTATTGTTTTTGCAACATCAAACAACATCTCTTCTTTATCTTCATCAGGGAGACTTTTTAGATTGAATTCATTTATTAACTGCTCGTAAATTTCTTTTTCGTTCATGGGTGCTATTATTTTGTCCTTATTGCTAAATTTTGGACAAAGTCAAAGAGGCCTTTAAAAGTAAGTGTTTCAGGTCTATACACATACTCTCTCTTCTGGTAACTGTGTTTACCGTCGAGGTGGTCTTCTATCATCTGATGAACCTTCTGAAGGTTCACAGCAATCAAGCTTAACTCAGAGCGTACCAGAGGGTCATTGTAGATGCCAACTGATGGCCCGTTTAACAGATCATTTACATTCAGATTATCTAAGATCTCTTTTTTAGAAAGGTCGAGTACCCCTTTAGCATCTTTTAACTGAAGCGACGGGGCGTGTGTGTTTATGAAGTCTTCGTAGTTCATAGAAATTATTTCTAAGTAAGGTCATTAATAAAATTACCTAGCGTTGCCTGTTCTCTTTCGCTCATGCTTCTAAGGAGGTCTTTCCAGGAGAGGGTTTGTTCAAGAGTAGTGTTTTCCGTCCCAGCAAACGCGATAATTGGCGCTCCGAGTCCCACAGCAATAGTTCCGACTAAAGCCCACGTTCTCCAACTCTTGGCATGCTTTGTGAGTGTGCTCAGGATACTGTTGACTCTTGTCATTCTACGCTCCTGCTCTTCTTGGGTGAATGTTGCACGCTCTTCTTCAAGAATTTTTCCAGTCTCTGGTTTTATCATGACTGCGTCCCTATTTCTTTGGTAAGATAGATCTTCTTTTGCTACGCTACGAACCATTCCAGCAACATTAGGCATGCTTTCCTCCGAGCCAATTTTTATTTTAGGCTGTTTATATGCCACGGCAGCTAGACCTTCCCCTCCTTCTGCCACAAGGTCTCTCTCTGTTATTGGGTCAGGCATTCTGCCTGCAAGAGGGGTTGGGTTTATGGCAGTTTTGGTAAAGCCAGGGATAGACCCTCGCTTAGATGAAGCGCTCTCTTGATCAGCGGCATGCTTGGCGATTTGATACTTTTGTTGAGCCTCAGAATTTTTTCTGAAAATACTAAAAAGACCTTTCTTTCGGAACTCTTCACCCGTTACGCCGTACACTGGATATAAATCCATTGCCCGATCATCCTTCGGGCTATATATTTGTCGTTGGTCCATAAGTTCGCTCCGCTTTCCTTCCTGCTCGCGCATCATTCGTAGCTGCTCCTCGTACGGATAGTTAGCGATGTTTTCAGTGAGACTTTCTTTTTCTTTAATCCAAGGGGATAGTAGTGTTTCTAGGGTCTCGAGTCTAGCTTCTTCATCTAGTGTAAGAGTGTCTGTATTCTGTCGTCTGACTAAAGCGTTCCTCTCATCGAGTTCTTTTTGATGGGATGTAAGTTTCTCGTCGACCGATGCAATCTTTTCTCCTAAGATTTCTGTGACAATCTTTCGCAGGAGTTGACTACCTTCATCTGCTGCCCACTTGCGTTCGACATAAAGCTTCTTATACCCTTCTGGGTTTCGTAGCCACATATCTTTATGAATCGCCCTCAACTCTTCCTCTGCTTGCGATCTTCTCCCCCCTTTTTCCAGGGTGGATACTTCTGTAGATGACTTCTGCAGTTCTCTCCAGTTGGAGACACTGACTTCACGTGGTTTGCCTGTGAGCGGGTCTTTTTCTCTTAAGAAAACAGTCGCACCATTTGTTATTGCACGCAAAACTTTCTTACGTGGGGCAGTCGAATCTTTACTCTCCTTTAATGCTTGAATTTTTTCTAGAGTTTTTTCATTAAGTTTTATCTTTGCGAGTATATCGTCTTTAAGACTTTGACTAGTTGCGTTAGCGAGCTTTTCTTTTAGTTGAGTGATTGTACGTCTAATACTATCTTCGTTGCCAAGCTTTTTAATAACAAAAGAAGCAAGTTCTCCTAAAAGAGTTCTAAAGAGAAGGCTTTTTTGATCAAGCTGACCTTTGTCTTTTTCTTGAGAGCGAGATTTTTTAATTTCTTCAAGCTCATTTACTAAACGCGCAAAGGATCTCTGCTCGTCACTGGAAACATTTTCGAGATCATTGATCACGAATTGTAACTCTTCAAAGACGTCAACTGCTTTATTAAAGTCTTCAGTTTCGGAGTTTTTTCTCTCAACAGCTTTTTTAACACTGTTAATTTTTTTCTGTACCGTTTCCGTTAATTTGTCCAGAGACGTTTTAAAGAGAGTGAGTATTTCTCTAGATTTTTCAGCCTCCTTTTTAGTTTCAGATTCTGAAAAGCCTTTTGCCTTCTCTTCTGTGTCAAGAATTTTTTTCTTTAGTTCTTGCTTGTCTTCGTCAGAAATTTCAGAAGGGAGAGAATGATTTACTTTAGTTTTTAGACTTTCTAGGGCTCTAGAAAGTTGTTTAAATTCAGTGAGACGCTCTGCCGCCTCCTTCTTAGCCTCTTTGTCCTTCTCTTCAACTGCACTTGTAAGCTCGCTTAAGATGGCTCTGAAAATACGAAGCAGCTCTTTTGTTTTTGCGCTATCTTTTTTGGTTTCTTCTTTGTCTAGCTCTAATTTAAGACCTTTTAGTTCTTCCTTTTTTGCCTCGAGAAGATTTTTTTCAAGAGGTGCGATGCTCGTTAAACGTTCTAGCGTCTTAATAACGCCTTCAAATTTTACGGTAAGCTCCTTGGTTTCGACCAGGTTTTCCACCTCATCTTTTCTTGCTTCAATCTGTTTTTCTAGACGGGTTAGCTCTATGGCCGCGTCAGTGGTCTTGTCAGCATAAAGGGCATTAATAACAGCCTCTTTTATTGCAACAAGATCTTTAACTTCTCCGTCCTTGCCCGAACCAAGGGCCTTATCAATCAGGTCGTTATATCTCTTAAAAACTCTTAACGCCTGAGCGTTAAGTCTGCTCCAGATTGCCTGGTCTTTAAGAAGCTGCCCATCTTTTTTCCACCCGCCCCTCTCCCCCTGCATCCCGGGTTTTTTCGGATTTGGTTTTTTGGCATCGACATATTTGATTTCCTTTGGCCACTCTGCGTGCCAAGACATCATACTTTCCTGCTGCTTATTCTCACTGTCTATAAGGGCCTGGAGAGTGTCTATTACACTACCAAGCCTTGCCACCTTTTCTGTAAAAAGCCCTACTTCTTTTCCGTTAATGTCATTTGATTCGCTAAGAGGAGTTTTTAATGATTCGATCTCAGTAAGAAGCTTCTCTGTCGAAGCTTTTTCTTTCGCAGTTGCTGGGTGTAAGAGCATCGAAACGAGCAAGACCTTTTTATTATTAAAGTCAGCAATGAGTCGCTCTATTTTGCGCAGTTCTGCAATCTTTTGATTTGTTTTACCGGCGATGAGTGCTTTAGTGAGCTCCCCTTCTTCATCCTCAATGAATTGCTCAATTTCAGAAAGGTTCGCTTCAACCTTTGAAGAGTCTCCTGTATACGCGTCACACTTTTCATCTACTTGTAACCAGGCAAGGTTATCTAAAAGATTTTGAATATGTTGGTAGCCAGGTGTGCCTTTTAGTCTCCGTGCCCTGACGTCAAGCCGGTTAAACCACCTTCGCTTTTCCCCTTTATAGAGTCTTTTTTCAATAGTTTCTAGTATCTCCGTCTTCTCGATCTCCTTTAATTCATTTTCTGCCCACATCCTAAGATACTCTATTCTTATGTTCAAATCGAGGAAGTCAGCAACATTTTTAGCGGCGTCAACGTCCCTCTTTAGCTTCAGAAGTTCATTTTGTTTTTCGGGGAGCTCTGACACCTCCCAGGATGATTTTTCTAGTTGTTTTAACAAAGACTCAACTAGAAAAAGCTTTTTCTCACCATCTCTTTTAGCTTCAAGGAGCGGGGCATCCGTTTCTAAAGATTCTTTTTTTCTAATGCCGTCAACACGTGTTTGTCTGAGATGGTTCCGATTCTGAGATGTTAGTCGACCAGAAACGTCAAAGTCGCCATCCTTTTGTAACGGTGGAGTAGGCCTAAAAGTCCCCGGTCCGTCAGTGACCGGCAGGAGGACCTTATCTTTATGGCCCGGAGATGAAGGTGAACCCCCTTGTGGGTTGTTTGCATCAGCCATACGTATTAACAAGTATACTTTAATTTACAAGACTTTTATAACACTTCTCCACAAAATGACCCCTTCCTTTTCCTTGTCGCTAAAGACCCTTTCTGGTAGTATGAAGTAACAGCCAGAAAGAGAAGCGTTGGACAATAATTATTATTGATGTCAATCTCTCTTCCTTTCTTTTCCTTATCGTGAACGATATATTACAACCAAATAAGAAAGGTGTCCTCCCTGTCGTTTTGCTTGCGGCACTTATTTTTTCAGTCTCCGTTCCTCCTTCTTATGCTTGGGGTGGAGTATCTTTTTTTACTGACAGGGTAAAGTCAATTTTTACTCAAAAAGAAAAGGAAGAAGAGGTTTCGGAGCCGACTACCCAGACCATGACACTCTTTAGGCCAACGGTAGTAGAAAATAACCTTACGGCATCGTCTGCAGAAATCATGGAAGAAGATGGAAGTGCACTTAAGGCAGTCTCCGGACCTCTTCGCATCTCAACAGAAGATATTGACTTTCCAATCTCTGACGAAATTAGTATTTATGAGGTAAAGAAGGGAGACACAATTACAGATGTCGCCAAGCTTTTTAATGTTTCAGTGAACACCATTATGTGGGCCAACAACCTTTCTTCTCGAACTCTAAAGCCTGGAGAAACACTTATTATTCTTCCAATTACGGGCATCAAGCATACCGTTAAAAAAGGAGACACGATTAAGACACTTGCCGCAAAATATAAAGCTGATATTAACGATATCGCAAAATACAATGGGATTACTTTAGAAGGAGAGCTTGCTTTAGGGGAAACAATTATTATTCCAGATGGAGAAATTATTGTTACGCAGCCAGCTAAGAAAACACCAACTAAGCCAAGAATTCTAAACTCTTACGCAAACAGCGCACCAGACGGAACCCTCCTTAGGCCTCTAGTTGGCGGAAGAAGGACCCAAGGAATTCATGGTCACAATGCAGTAGATATTGCAGCAACACCAGGCACCCCAGTTGTCGCATCTGGTGCCGGTCGCGTCATCGCAGCTCGAGTCGGCGGATATAACGGAGGATATGGGAACATGGTAGTCATTTCTCACGACGGAGGGATACAGACAGTCTACGCGCACCTAAGAGAAGTGAATGTGTCTCAGGGAGAGATTGTTGCGCAGGGACAGGTTATCGGTGGTGTCGGGAATACCGGAAGGTCTAGTGGCCCTCATCTTCACTTCGAAGTTCGTGGAGCGAGGAACCCATTTTAGGGAAAGATGTTAGAGATTAGACTAATAAATCGTTAGATAAGATTAAAGAGGCGCCGAAGGCGCCTCTTTAATCTGTATAGTCTAAAATCTAATATCTAACAATCTGCGCTACACCCTATCTCCATACAATTTAGGTCTATATTGAAACGCTTCAAGAACATCTTCCTTTTCTACAGTTTCTGATTCTCTTAAATCTGCGATAGTTCTCGATAGTCTGAGAACGCGGTGATACGCTCGTGGAGAGAGTGTATATTGCTTGGCAAGCATCTTCAGCAACTCCTCGCTCTCCTTGGTCATGTTTGCGCACTGCTCTACTTCGTCTGAGCTTAGTTCTTTATTAAGTTTAAGCATAGTCTTTCCGTTTCTTTTCTGTCTTTCTTTTCCAAAGTTTCTTCCGCGCTTAACCTTTTGGCTAAGCAGTAGAGAGTTGTCGCCATCTCCCTTACTAGAGAGTGTGTCATAATCGACATGCATAACAGGCACCCACATATCAATACGATCCATAATAGGGCCTGATAGTTTGCGTGCGTACCTATCGATATCTCCTGGTGAACAGATACATCGCTTTACTCTGCTCCCATAGTAGCCACAAGGACATGGGTTCATTGCTGCGACGAGGGTGAGTGATGCAGGAAAGGTAAAAGAACCTTTTGCTCGTGAAATGGTTACAAACCCCTCCTCTAGAGGTTCTCGTAGAGACTCAATCACTTTTTTATCAAACTCTGGAAATTCATCTAAGAATAAAACACCACGATGAGCAAGTGTTACCTCTCCTGGTTTTGGTACAGCGCCGCCACCTACGACAGAGACATACGATGCGGTATGATGTGGGCTACGAAATGGTGGATGAGAAAGAAGTGTAACATTTTTCTTTGTCACGGAATGTATCTTGGTAACTTGTAGCGACTCTTCTTTGTTAAGAGCTGGTAAGATACTGGTAAAAGCTTTTGCAAGCATTGTTTTTCCTGTGCCCGGAGGTCCGTAGAGCGCTATGTTGTGTCCACCTGTTGCCGCTACAAGAAGCGCACGTTTTGCTACTTCCTGGCCTTTTATAGAGGCAAAGTCAACGAGGTGAGATTTTGTCGGAAGATCTTCCTTTTCCGCTGGCAAATATTTTGTTATTTCTTGGCCAGTTATGCCATCAGCAGTTCCTCCGAGATGGAAGAAAAGTTCTAAAAGACTTTTGCATGGGTAGATACTTATCCCTTCAATAAGAGCAGCCTCTTCCTTATTGTCATATGGCACATATAAAGCAGTAACCCCTTCTTTTTTAGCCTTTTCAGCAATAGATAAAATACCGCCCACAGAGACTATGTCACCTGATAGTGAAAGCTCGCCAACAAACCATCCAATATCTTTTGGGACAGTGAGTTGCTTTGAGGCGACAAGATACGAGAGCGCTATCGGGACATCAAAATGTGTCCCTTCCTTTTTTATATGAGCAGGAGAAAGAGAAACAACAACCTTATGATTTTCTGTTTTCGGATTTTTTAGTTTAGAGTTTTTGAGAGCTGCGATAACTCTGTCCTTACTTTCATCAACTGCCTTATCGGGTAACCCTACGATGGAGAAAGAGTATAGACCGTGAGAAACGTCCACCTCAACAGCGACTCTCTCTGCATCTAATCCAACAATGTGAGCACTATAAATAGTGGCGACACTCATTAGCGAAGTATAGCATTCTTGATTGCTAGTACATCCTCTGCCGTTTGAGCTATTACTAATTTTTCTGTAGAGATAAAAGAGTATGCAAGACTTCTGTTGCCGTCTTTATAGATTCTAATGTTTACATTAGAGAGTGTGACATTACTCCAGATAGGACCTTCTTTTATTTCGCTTACGACTTGAGTCTGTGTGCTCGTACTAATTATGGTTGACGAAGCCGTTGCCGTAGATGATGTTGCGGTTGAAGTCGCCTGAACTTGAGAGGTGGGTGTAGCTGTGCCTTTTTGTTTTTCTATTATCTCTGGACTGATGGCGTTGAGGAGTTGCGAAACATAATCAGACTCTTTTCTTGTGATATATGCAAATACTGGCGAGTAAGAAGAGAGTGTGAGTACATAACCCTTGTCCTTCTTTTCTACACGAGATACGTGTCTGCCAATAGCGTCATTTAAAGTAACCGAGAGAGTGCCCAGATTAGCAGACTTAGTTGCCATGGTTTGAGTATCGGCTATAGATAGTTGTTCCGCAGGGATATTTAAGGCACTAAAGTAGTAGTATATAAAACTGATGAGCGCAATAATTCCAACAAAAAGAAAACCAAGTGCTATAAAAAAAATTCTAGAAGACTTATTTTCTAAAGGAGAAGCCTCTTCAGGTGTATTTCCTATGTCATTTGACGCAGTTGCGATGTCTGCAAGAGATGCCTCCTTGTGTTTTATTTCTTCTGATATATCTCTTGCGAAAGTATCTACTTTTGGAACCATAGAGTTAGTATATAGTCACTAGGTACTAGTTACTAGTGGAGGACGCGGGTTAGAGAGCGAGAGTTACGTGTTCTTCGTTAGGTTTGTTCGGCGAAGAATGAATAATGTTCTAACAGTTTATTCTTCACTTCTAAAGATTCCAAGATCTTCATCTGAAAAAGTACCTGACGAGGATATTTTTGTGCCCGTAAGAGACGTTTTTGCCTCTACGATTTTCTTAGGAGTGCGCGTGCGCCCTCTACTTGACTGCGATGTTTGTTTTTTTGGTGCATTTCTTGTTCTGTAACCAATTAAGAAATCTTCCGGATTGTCACACATGTCAATGAAGTCTTCGCATACAGAGCGAAGCTTAGATGATGTGGAGCGTCCAAAAGAAATAACTTCTACTTGTACCCCGAAATGCTCTTTTAGAAAAACTACCAGTGGTTCAAAATCCCCATCCCCTGTTGCCAGGACAACGGTGTCGACTTTTGGAGCTATGCGTATAGCATCAACAGCAAGCCCAACATCCCAATCTCCTTTCTTTGCTCCCCCGTAAAAAATTTGAAGGTCTTTGGTTTTGGTTTCAATACCAAGCTTGGTGAGCGCTTCGAAGAACTGTGTCTCGTCCCCTGCTTCAGTTGTAATAACATATGCAAGCGCTCGGATGAGGCTGCGTTTGGAGAGAGACGCCTGAACGACTGCGCCGAAATTTACTTTTGAGTTGTAGAGATTTTTTGCTGAGTGATAAAGGTTTTGTGTGTCGATAAAAATCGCTACACGCTGACTTGGGTGTTTAATAACTGACATATATTGTGAGTAGAAAGTGGAAGGTAGAAACTAATAGAATACAAAAAAAGTACTTTGTATAGTTATTCTTGCTTGCGACAAGATGAGGTATCAAAATCTTCCCCCCTTCAATTATAAAATTGATTTTATTAAAATGAGAAACGTATAGTTAGTATACTATGCTGCCAGACAGTAGACAGTAGACAAGTGGCGCCCTTCGGGCGCCACTTGTTTGAGATTACTTGAGACCGAGCTTGGTGACAAGAGCAGTGTATCGCTTCTTGTTAGAGTTCTCTAGGTACTTAAGATGTGTTCTACGATCTGCAACCATCTGGATGAGTCCACGGCGTGAGTGATTGTCCTTTGCGTGTGTCTTTAGATGAGCTGTGAGCTCAGTAATTCTTTTACTTAAAATAGAGACCTGAACCTCAGGAGAACCAGTGTCTTTTGCGTGAATCTGTGTGTTTTTGATGGCAGAAGCCTTCTTTCTGGGTGTAAGCATATAAATTACGTGACTATTTTTCTATTCTAGCACACATTTTTAAAAAATGCAAGCCCACTTAACTTTCTTGGTATTACTAGGAAAATTTTAAATAAAGCTTTTTAAAATAGGTTTTCGTGTAAAAAACGGGGGTTGACCAGGCACAAAAAACAGTTTCGCTGGCGAACGCTCTCGTAATCGAAGCACAGGAAAATCTGAAGTCGTACTCCCTCAGTAGGGAAATCGGCGAAAGGATTAACCAAATGCTGGAAAACAGAATGAGAGCTTTGCAAGATCTTCAAAGTCTCGCACGGAACCTCGGACTGTGATCCAGAAAGACGCGCACGTCAAGTGCGCGTCTTTTTCTTTGTAATATTGTACGACGTATAGGATATACTGTGTGTAATGAATCTTTCTTCCCTCAAACAAGACTTTTTACAGTATATCGAAATCGAGAAAGGGCGATCTGCGCTTACCGTCCGCAACTACGATCACTATCTAAGTAGGTTTTTAGAATTTGCTAAGATTGACTCCCCTTCCCTCATCACTGAAGCAATGATGCGCGAGTACCGAGTCTTTCTTAACAGGCTCCCCGCAAGAGAGGCTAAGAAAGGTCAGGCAGTCGAGACCCTTGATAAAAAGACACAGAACTATCACCTCATTGCCTTGCGCGCCTTTTTTAAATATATTCGTAAGCGAGGCGTCACAGGCTATGATCCGGAAAAAATAGAACTTGCCAAGACTGCACAACGAGAGCTTGATCTGATCTCTGAACGAGAGCTTGATGAGCTTTTGAAAGCACCAGACGTTAGTACGCTTTCAGGTGCTAGGGACAAAGCTGTTCTCGAACTCTTTTTCTCAACAGGGCTTCGTGTTTCTGAGCTGTGCTCGCTCGACAGAGATGTAGATTTGCACACTGGCGAAATATCTGTGCGTGGAAAAGGTGGAAAGATCCGCGTAGTGTTTATTTCTGGCTCTGCGATGTTGGCAGTTAAGAAATATCTTTCGCAAAGAGTGGATATAGATGAGGCAATGTTCGTCGATCACTCCCCTCGCGCTCACTCGAGAATGGTCAAAGAAGAGTCAGTGAGACTCACTCCGCGTTCTGTTGAGCGCATTGTGAGCAAGTACGCTGAGCGTGCCGGGATTGCTAAAAAGTGTACACCCCACGTGCTTCGTCACTCCTTTGCAACCGACCTTCTCTATAACGGTGCAGACCTTCGTACGGTGCAGCTTATGCTCGGTCACTCATCGATTGCGACGACACAGATCTATACGAACGTGACCAACAAGTTCCTTAGAGACCAGTATGAGAAGTTCCATTCGAAGAGAGAGAAGAAAGACTAGCTTTACAGCCTTGAATATTTTGTTGACATAGTGGAGAAGAGTATGTTGTGTACTCTTAGCATCCCCGCCGGGGAAGCACCTTTATATCTGGGAGAAAACCCAATGAATTCCAACCGCGCTCAGTTCCTCCAGGGTCCGTTCCTGAACGTGCTCCGACGTGACCATGTTCCGGTCGCCATCTACCTGGTGAACGGCATCAAGCTCCAGGGCGTGGTCGAGTCCTTCGACCAATACTCCCTCGTGCTCAAGAATGCCGCCCGACTGCTGGTCTACAAGCACGCTATCTCAACCATCGTGCCAGAGTGACGGCTTGGTCACACCCAGAGACAAGATACCCCGCCAGAATAGACGGGGTTCTCTTTTTATATAAGCACGTGATATAGTAAAACTTCTATGAAGTTTGAAAAGCTTCCACAGCATATTGCAATTATTCCAGACGGGAACAGGAGGTGGGCAAAGGCGAAGATGCTCCCTGTTTTTTTGGGGCACAAAGAAGGATATAAAAGAATTGAAGAGTTGATCGACGAAGTAAAGGACATCGGAATAAAGTACTTAACTGTTTGGGCCTTCTCAACTGAAAACTGGAAACGTGACACAGAAGAAAAAAGTCAACTCTTTAACCTTATGGCCCTCGGATTAGATACGTTGCGTGATAACATTCTTGTTAAGAAGAGTAGGTTTGTTCATCTAGGAAGAAAAGATAGACTTGGAAAAGAAATACTAGACAGAATCAATGCTCTAGAAGAAGCAACTAAAAACTATAATGATTTTACGTTGTGTCTCGCAATTGACTATGGAGGAGAAGACGAGTTACTACGAGCGGGCGATGAATACAAAAAGTCAGAGACCGAAAGTGTCACGCTGTATGACTTCCTTGATACTGCCAAACATGGCGTGCCACAACTGGATTTAATTATTCGCACCAGTGGTGAAAAAAGAACCTCAGGGTTCATGCCACTACAGTCTGCTTACAGCGAGTGGTATTTTAGCGAAAAGCATTTTCCTGATTTTGGCATAGAAGAGTTACATAATGCATTAAAAGACTATGAAAAAAGAGAGAGAAGGATCGGGAAATAGTCTGCGAGTCAGTCTGCTATACTTAGCTCAATGAAAATTATTTCTTGGAATGTTAATGGAATACGAGCGTCACACAAAAAGGGAGCACTGCAAGAACTATTCGCTCTTGATGCAGACATAATCGGGATACAGGAGACCAAGTCAACGATTGATCAGTTGAGTGAAGAGATTACCTCCCCTCCTGGATATACTTCATATTTTGATAGTGCAAAGGAAAGGAAAGGATACTCAGGTGTTGCGGTGTATACCAAGATAGAACCAGAAGATGTCATTTACGGTTTAGGTGAGGAAGAATATGACACCGAGGGAAGATGTCTCACGCTAATATTTGAAGGGTTTGCTTTTGTTACTGCATACTTCCCAAATGGCGGACGAGACGAAGACCACTTTCAATTTAAACTCAGGTATTACGATAAGTTTTTAGAACATGTGAAGAGATTAGAAGAAGAATATGGAGCAGTCGTATTTTGTGGAGACTTAAATGTTGCCCATGAAGAGATAGATATCGCGAGACCAAAAGAAAATGCTAAACAGATTGGCTTCCTCCCTGTCGAGCGAGCATGGGTAACACGTGTTATTGAAG
>JACCDG010926444.1_pt1 | contig 27042 bp, 22 predicted proteins | sample 7442471 | NCBI WGS metagenome assembly JACCDG01 (sample SAMN15323444, study PRJNA562643) | freshwater metagenome | isolation source: river surface water | place: USA:Blue River Watershed | collected 2017-08-17 | reverse complement strand
TTTTTGTAAAAACTATGAATATAATAGCTATAAAGCTAGATAGATAATAGCTTTATAGCTGTTATGGGTCAAGAAAAAATATTAAAAATTTAGGTTTTTGGAGATTGGAATTCAACAGGCCCATAAGATAAAATTGATAGAGATGGTTTTGTTGGAAGAAAAAGTATTAATTGTTTAGGGATATGCTATATGTCTATTGTTTTTTCTGAATTTGAATCATCTGAGTCACGTATATGAGGCTGAGAAGATTCTGTTTTTCGCGTTTTTGCAGAAGGTTCTGTAGGTTTAACCTCCTTTTTTTCAAAATATTAAGATTTTTTTAATTACAGAAAAATCTTTGAATTTCTGGTTTAGTGGGGTAGATTTGCAACAGCCCCATGATTAATAGCAATCCCCTGATTTTTTAAAAATACTTTAATCTTACGATAGCCAAAAAATAGATATTTAAGCCAGATTTCATCAATCAAATTGGCCAAATCTTGGTCAATTTGATTATCTTTACTTGTTGACAATCAAGCAATCTCTGCTGATTCTAATTAATCAGGAATTAATAAATGCAAACATGGTGATTTTAAAAAAGGTTACTTTTATAATTATAAGGGTCCACCGAAGCTTTTATAATCGTGGGTGCCGGTCATGATGATGTTAAAAGTGCAGATTTTTATTGATTTGGAGTCGGTGATGTTGCTTAGGCGAACTTTGGCGGTGAGGGCCTTTCTTTCTTTTAGGCTGTAGGATAGATATTGATAGTCGCTTTGGTTTAGTGGATGATTTTCGAAATAAAATTCAGTTTCGATTTTGCCGAATTTTTGATGATAGATGTTCATATTAATGTGAGGGGCGCGTCCCAAATAGGAGCCGGGCATGATGGTAACAAAATAATAATTTCCAAGATTGTCAGTAACCGCGCGGCCGGACATGTTGAAATATTTATCGATATATTCGCTATTTTGTTCAAGCAGGCTGTGATATTTGCCGGCGGCGTTAGTTTGCCAAATTTCTATTATGGCGCCAAAAATCGGGACATTAAAAGAATCAGTTACTTTGCCTTGAATAAAAATTATTTCGCCAAAAGCGCGATAAAAGGCGCCAACTTTTTTGGCGAGATTATTGCTGGTTTCAAAATAGCCAGGCATTGATAAATTGGCGTTGAACATTCTTGATGGGGTGGGGTCTTTTGGCGTAAATAATGAGTCAGGAATTTCCATTAATTGATTTATTGGGGCGGTTGGCTTTGCAATTATTTCATCTGAGGTAACCTTTACCTCGGTTAAATTTGGTTGATCGAGTATGTTTCTAATAAATATACTATCGGTAGTTGGTTCGCGATCCTGAGAGTTTTGCCAGCTTGGCATTATTTTAGTTTTATTTGCTTCTTCATAGTTTGAAGTTTGAGCCTGATAATTATCGAGGCCATCATCAGCTATAATAGCGGCAGGTGAATTAGTTACAGAGGCAAAGCTGGTAAAAAGAAATATTATTAGCAGCCAAAAATTTTTCATAAAGTTAAACTTTAGGTAAAGTTACGCCGGTTTGCTTCATATATTTGCCGCCTCTTCTTGCATATGAGGTTTCGCAAATCTCATTACCTTTTAAAAATAAAAATTGGCAGGCTCCTTCAAAAGCGTAAATTTTAGCCGGTAAGGGGGTGGTATTAGAAAATTCTAAAGTAACATGACCTTCCCATCCGGGTTCAAGCGGGGTGACATTGACAATAATTCCGCAGCGTGCGTAAGTTGATTTACCGACGCAAATTACCAAAACATCTTCTGGAATTCTAAAATACTCAACAGTACGAGCTAAGGCAAAGCTATTGGGTGGTATGATGCAAACATCAGTAGTGCGGTTAACAAAGCTATTATCGCTAAAATTTTTAGGATCAACAATGGCGGAATCGATATTGGTAAAAATTTTAAATTCATTTGACACTCTAGCATCATAGCCATATGAAGAATTGCCATAGGAAATCAGTCTATTGCCATTATCATCAAAACGCACCTGATTTTTAACGAAAGGCTCAATCATTTGGCTTTTTAGGGCCATTTTTTCTATCCATTTATCAGATAATATACTCATTTTAAATTTTTATTTTTTAGTTTAATAAAATTTTTTGATTATGGCAGGCGAGGGTGGATTTAATAATTTCATCTTCTAAATCTAAAGAAATTATCTGACCCAACTCTTTATTTTTTCCAGTAACTATCAATTGAGAAAAATTGAAGATATTTTTAGCCAGCAATTTAGAGGCGTCAAGTGCGCTAAAATTTAAAATATTATCATAGGCAATAATTCTAACATCATTGACCTCGGTTATTTCACCTTTTTGACTTAAAGCACAATTACCACCATTTGCAGCTGCTAAATCAATAATTACTGATCCAGGTTTCATATTATCTACCATATTTTTGGTAATTAAAATTGGTGCTTTTTTGCCCGGTATTAAGGCAGTTGAAATTACCAAATCGACATTAGTTATTTGCTCAAAAATTACCTTTTCTTGCTGTTTTTTATATTCTTCATTCATTTCTTTAGCATATCCGCTTTTAGTCTCGCCATCATTTTTAGTATCGGTAACCTCAACAAATTTTGCTCCAAGACTTTCCACTTGTTCTTTGGCGCTTGTTCTAACATCAAAAGCAAAAACTATCGCCCCCATTCTCTTGGCGGTTGCAATTGCCTGCAAACCTGCAATTCCGGCACCAATTATCATGACTTTAGCCGGAGCAATGGTTCCAGCTGCAGTAATCATCATCGGTATAATTTTTTGCAATTCATAAAAACCATTAATAACTGCGCGATAGCCAGCCAGATTATTTTGTGAAGAAAGTATATCCATTGATTGTGATCTGGTAATTCTTGGTAGTAATTCAAGAAAAAGACCAGAGATATTATTTTGTGCCAAAACAGCAATCTTTTCCATATTAAGATGAGGATTTAAAGCTGAGATGAATAGGCATTGTTTTTTTACTTTTGAAAAATCGAGGTCAATTCTTTGTAGTGAGATTATAATATCAATTTCAGGCAATATTTTATTGATATCAATGATAATTTCAGCGCCATTTTTATGATATTTATCATCGCTGATTTTTAGATTTTGACCAATTGTGCTTTCAACATAAATTCGTAAATCAGGATCTAATCCTTTATATTTAGCAATTAGATCCGGGGTTATGGCAATCCTTTTTTCTGACTTATTAGTTTCTTTTAAGACTAAAATTTTCATGGCTAATTTTGATAATTTTTATTTTTAACTAAATTTTTAAAATCATTTAATAATTCTAAGAGAGAATCAGCTATTTTGGCATCAAATCCAATATTTTTCTTTGCCCACTGCCTGGTCCAGGGCCGCGCTAATTCCCAGATATTTAAATCCTTATCAAGCATTAGGCCAACGCCCTCAACTAGTATCAGGGTTTTTTGTAATAGCAATAAATCGGTTCTGGTAGTCATCTGGTAATCCTTGGTCATTTTAAGCAAATTAGCCAGTAATTTTGCCAAAGAAATATCTTTGATATCAGAGTCAACTATTGATTCTCCTATGATTGTGCAAGATAATGATAGATTCTCAATATCAGTATTTTTAGGTACCAGACCCAATTCTATATGGAGCTTGGCCACTTTGCGATAATTCTTGCTTAAAAAAGCAATTAAGATTTCAGCAACGCCGATTCTGGTTTTTTTATCAATAATTCCAACAATACCAAAATCAACTGCTGCAATTCTGCCATCGGGCATTAAAAACAAATTGCCGGGATGCATATCGGCATGAAAAAAACCATCTTCATAAACCTGATGAAAATAGCTGGTCACTAAATTACGGGCAATAGTTTTTTTATTGAAATTACTAGCTTGAATTTTTTTAGAATCAGAAAAGGCGATACCTTCAATCCACTCACTAACTAAAATTTTACTTGATGAAAATTGCCAATAAATTTCTGGTATATAAAAACCCTGAATCTGTTCTAAATTCTTTTTAAACCTAGTGGCACAAGCTGCCTCTCTTAATAAATCTAATTCATTTTTTGAAGTTTCCTCCAGTAATTTTATCAGATCAGAAAATATTTGACGAAGATTTTTAAAAAAAAGATAAATAATTTTGGCGATAATTTTAAACGTTGCAATGTCGCGGGCAAAGATATTTACAATGTTGCTGTGAAGTATTTTAACCGCAACTAACCTTTCTTCTTTTTTAACATTGTCAAAAATTTTTGCTTTATGAACTTGGGCAATTGAGGCTGATGCCACTGGAATTTGACAAAATTCTAGAAAAATATGGCGATGATTTTTTAGTTCTAAATCGAGAATTTTATTGATTTGTTTTGGCCCCTCAGCTGGCAATTTATCTTGAAAATCAGCTAAAATTGTCGCAAGTTTTTCTCCAATTAAATCGGGCCTACAAGACAGGATTTGTCCAAGCTTAATAAAAGACGGACCTGATAATCTAAGGAAGTTAAAAATAGCCTTATTGCCAATTAGTGGATAAAGAGCGGTGTAGCAGATAAATAGGAATGTTATTCTAAAGAGATTGAAAAAAGAGGCGATATTGACCACATTTAGGTTATTTAAGATAATTAATTATTGACATTAACCTTGATCTTACTCAAATCAACATCCATTCCAGCCCAGCCGAATAATTTATTTAAAAATTGCGATAAGATACCAAGTAAATTATTACCGATTTCTAAGAATCTGCCAAGTATTGTTTGTAAAGCAGCGGCAGTTTCAGGCGATAGATTCAAAATTGTTGCGATATCATTAATGGTGATGATATTTAACAGCAACATCACAAATGCAATTGAAAATACCGAACATGCAATCAGGATAATTGTTCTGAAAGCGGATAAGAAAAAGACAAAACTAAACATAAATTTTATTGCAGCTTTAAATTGATTTATAATTCTTGAAATTTAGTCACATAAAAATTAAAACGCCAGAATAACCATAAACTTTATTTCAAGATAGATTTATATCAAGAAAATTCTTAAATATTAGATTTTCTAATCTCTGTTCTGGATTGCCGCATCGCCTGCGGCAATCCAGAAATGTTTACATTAAACGCTATCTAATTATACAAAACATACCCACGGTTGCGGATGGTTTGCAGGTAATTTGGTTTTTTAGGATTGGCTTCGATTTTTTTTCTAAGGCGGGTGATCTGGACATCGATGCTTCTTTCATCGATATCGCCACACATTGCACAGATTTTTTCGCGTGAGATTACAATTGATTGCTCTTTGCAAAGTATTGCTAAAATTTTTGCTTCACTTTCGGTGATGTGAATATATTCTTTGCCTTTTTTTAGTCTAAGATCAGAGAAATTAAATGAAAAATCGCCAAAATGACAGATATTATCTTGTTCGCTACTTGCGCTATGTACTCTTTTTAGGATATTATTGATTCTTAGTAATAATTCTTTGGGCTCAAAGGGCTTAGGTAAATAATCATCAGCTCCAGCTTCAAGACCTTTGATGCGGTCATCAAAATTGCCTCTTGCAGTTAGCATGATGATTGGAATTTTGGATTCTTTGCGAAAATCGATGGTAAAGTCAACGCCATCCTGATTTGGCATCATTACATCGACGATCAGTAGGTCAAATAAAAATTCAGTCATTAATTTTTTTGCCTCCGCAGTATCTTTAACTACTGAAACATAAAAACCATTTTCATCTAAAAAGCGCGCCAGTAAATTCCTTAGCCTGGTATCATCATCAATAACTAAAATATGATAGGATTTTTTACTCATTTTTAGCTATTTCGTCAATCTTTTTAAGCTTAGTTAGCAATTTTTCCAAATTATCAAGTCTGACCATGCATGGCCCATCTGATGGGGCATTATCTGGGTCTTGATGAACTTCCATGAAAACTGCCGCTACCCCAACTGCAACCGCTGCTTTAGCTAAAGTTTCTACAAATTCTCTTTGCCCGCCGCTTGAGCCGCCAAGGCCGCCTGGTTGTTGCACCGAATGGGTAGCATCAAAAACTACCGGACAGCCGGTTTTTGCCATGATTGGCAAGCTGCGCATATCAGAAATTAAAGTATTATAGCCAAAACTAACACCTCTTTCAGTTAGCATCACATTTTGATTACCAAAATAATCCATTTTTTTGACAATATTAGCGGCATCATGAGGCGCTAAAAATTGTCCTTTTTTAATATTGATAATTTTTTTAGTTTTAGCTGCCGCTTCTAACATATCAGTCTGGCGACATAAAAAGGCTGGTACCTGTAATATATCAACTACCGAATCAGTCAACATCCGGCATTGCGCTTCATTGTGAACATCGGTTAAAATCGGGCAGTCAAATTCCTTTTTAATTTTTTCAAAAATTGGCAAAGTATTTTGCATTCCAAGGCCTCTTTTACCTTCAATTGAAGAGCGATTAGCCTTATCAAAAGATGATTTGTAAATAAAACCGATCTTTAATTTATCGGTGATTTCCTTAATATTTTTAGCTATCATCATACTATGGTCCAAAGACTCGACCTGACAAGGCCCAGCGATTAGTACCAAAGGTAAATTATTGGCAATCTTGATATTTTTTATTTCAATTGTACGCATTTTCTTGTTTTTAAATAATAGTTAGTGCAATTTGGGTATAATTTAACAACTAAGTAAAATCAAAATCAAATTTATTTCATGCTTGCTAAGCCAATTAATTTAATTGCGGTTTACATTATTACCAGCATCAATCTTGCTATTTTATTAATACCGACTTTGATTTTGCTTATTCCCTTTGTTAATTTTAAAGGCAATATTTTAACTATTGATGGTCTTTTATATCAAAAATTGCAATTACTATTTTTTGTGATTGTATTTTTGGTCAGTTTTTTGATGTTGATTTATATGTTGCTGGATTTCATTTTTGGTTTTTCAGTATTAAATTCGCTAAAAGGCTGCAAGCGATATGAGGATTTAAAAGATTATGATTTTTTAACTGATATTTTTAAAGAAACCCAAAATAAATTTGGTCAGTGGCAGGTAAAATTATATATCAAGGAAAGTCCCGAAATTAATGCTTACGCGGTTGGCAGCATGAGAAGAAGGGCGATGATTTTAACCAGCGGCCTCATCAATCATTATTTTAATTCCAATCCCGATCCAAAAGATTTTTTAATTGCAATTAGAAGTATTATGGCTCATGAAATGTCGCATTTAATCAATAATGATTTTTTGCCGACTTTTTTATTTATTGCCAATCAAAGAGTTACTAATTTTGTTTCTTATGTAATTCGTATTATTTTTAATTTTGTTGCTGGCATTTCTGCCATGATTCCAATTGCCGGCTTTGTTTTAAATAATTTGCTGATTTTATTTTATAATATTCTCAATTTCTTTTTGAATTTATTTAATCGCCTTATTGTTCATAATATTTATAATTTTTTACATAAATTTATTTCTAAAAGTATTGAATATCGGGCAGATCGTCAGGCGGCCAGGGCTTTTGGCGGCCATAATATGGCATTTGCTTTGCAATTTTTAGGTAAGGATGGATATTTTAATTTATTTTCTGATCATCCTAAAACGGTTAAAAGAATCAAAAAAGTGCAAAATATCAAGGCGATAAATTTTACCATCAGCCAGACTTTAATCGACGGTCTTTCTAATTATTTTGCTTTGATGTCTTTAGTGGTAATTTGTTGCTATTACGCCAAGCAGGCAAAGATTGACATCATCACCCGTATTTATTTAAGAGATCATCAGGCAATTAATAGTAAAATTGTCTATTTTTGGCAGATGATTAAGCCGATATTTAATTATTTACTTGGCAAAATATGATAAAATCAGGTGATTTTTCTAATCTGGCGGAATTATTGCTTTTTCAGTCTGATAATTATTGCAATCAAAAAGCTTTTAATTTTAAAGAAAATAATAATTTAAAAAGTTTTTCTAATCAGGAATTTCTTACCAAAACCAGGAATTTTGGCTACGGCTTAAATGCAATTGGCTTTAATAGGGGCAAAAATTTAGCAATATTTTCCTATCAAAATCCAATATGGCTGATGGTTGATTTTGGTACTATTTTAGTTGGCGGGGTTTCGGTACCGATTTTTAACAATATCTCAGCTTCAAATCTAGGATTTGAAATTTCTGATGCCGGGGTTGAATATATTTTTATTGATGATGTTAAAGCAATTGCTTTGCTTGAAGAAAGCGGCTCAATTAATAAATTAAAAACCATCATTACTTATGGTTTTGAAGCTAGCGATAAAGCAAAATATCCAAATATTAATTTTATTACTTTTGAAGAAATAATTGCTCTTGGCAGCGAGGCTGCTGGTCAATATAATATTAGTGATTTTATTGTTCAAATTAACGAAGATGATTTGGCGACCATTATTTACACTAGTGGCAGCACTGGAAATCCTAAGGGAGTGGAGCTTAGCCATAAAAATTTAATTTCCCAAATTATGGCAACTGCAAAATTCTTTTCTTTAGATAAGGATAGCGATCTGGCGCTTTCTTTCCTGCCGCTAGCCCATATATTTGAAGGGATGGTGGTTAGATTTTATATTAGCCAGGGCGTTAGTATTTATTTTGCTGATGATATTAAAAATCTTGGTAATTTAATTAGAGAAATTAAACCAACTTTAATGACCTCAGTGCCAAGAATGCTAGAAAAGGTTTTTTCAAAAATTAAAGACAAAATTGATAATTTTAGTGGGTTTAAAAAATATTTAACCAATGCAGCATTTTCATTTGCTGTAAATTCTGACCCAAATGACAGGAATTTGTCTTTTGAATTGACAAGGAAATTCTACGACATTTTAATTTATAAAAAAATTCGCCAGGATTTAGGTGGTAATTTAAGAATGATAATCTGCGGCGGCGCTGCTCTTAATTACAATATTGAAAAATTTTTTAATAATATCGGTATCAATTTATATGTCGGCTACGGCCTTACCGAAACCTCACCGGTAATTGCCACTAATTGCAGCAAATCCCATCATTTTGGCACTGTAGGCAAGCCATTTGATCTGATGGAGGTTAAATTAGATATTGACGGCGAATTATTGGTTAAGGGTCCAAATATTATGCGACGCTATCATAATAATGACTCAAAAACCAAAGAAGCATTTAATCAGGATGGCTGGTTTAAAACCGGTGATTTAGCCTATATTACCCAAGATGGTTTTATTAAAATTATCGGCCGCAAAAAAGAGTTATTTAAAACCGCTAATGGTAAATATGTAAGTCCGATCATAATGGAACAACAATTAAACCAAAAATTAGAATTTTTAACCGGGGCCATTATCGTCGCTGAAGGCAAAAAATTTGTCAGCGCGATTTTATTCCCCGATTTTGAAATTTTGCCCAAATTTAAGCAAAAATTCTTATCAGGACAATTTAAAGATCTAAATGATCGGGAGTTTTTAACTAATCCTGTATTTTGTGGCTCAGTTCAACAGGTAATTAATGAAATCAATAAAAAATTAAACCACTCAGAGCAAATAGAAAAATTTCATATTGCCACAGAGCCAATATCAGTTGCAAGTGGTGAAATAACGCCATCAATGAAGCTTAAGAGGTATGCGCTGGAAGAAAAATATAAGAAAGTAATTGAGGAGTTTTATATTTAAGTTCATTAATTAAAAAGGAGAATTATGAAGCAAGTTGCGAATTTAGCCAGAGCCGTTGTTAGAAGAGTAACCGAAGGAGGCAATCAAGATGATCGAGTTGGTCCCGGTGATGCATTTTCGGATAGTTCATCAGATAATTCCGATCTAGAAGTATTGAGCGATGGCCTTAGGCGACTATCGGATGCTGGCGACAAAATTGTTAGAAATGTTAACAGAAAAAAAATTCGCCAATATCTTACTGCGCCAAATTTTGATCCATTTGTACGAATTGATTTTGAAAACCCATCCCGAATTATAATAGAAAATATAGGCACAGAGCTAGAATTTCACAGAAAGCATTTGATAAAAAAACTAAATTATATAGCACAAGATGAACAATCAAAAAGTAATGTTATAACTTCAATTTGCATTATTGATTGTAACGATCCAAGAGGTGTGATCTTGCAATCCGTTGCTCGTGAAGATAGTAATTTTGTTAAAGATATTAAAGAAATAGAAATATCAAAATCTACTATTGGTAGAGTCGGTGCTAAAATTGGCCATGGGGATGATCAATCATCAGGGGGTAGTCCATTATGCTTTCCGGGATTAGTAAAATTTGAAATCAAGGAAAGTACCATTGACGTCCTCAATATAAAAGCCCCATTACTTAAAAAAGAAGGGTTAAAAGTTAAGGAGCAAAAAATAGGACTTGCCGATATTGATGCGCAATTATCACTTGATGAGCTTATAGACATTATGCCAGAAAATTTTGATATCAAAACTAAGGCCAGGTTTACAGAGAATTGTGTGACTATACAATCTCGTAAACGATTCTTTAATAGAAAGCTTGCGAATATAAAGACAGAAATTGACGCAGAGGATCGTTTATATAGTGGAAATTATGAGGTGATACTTAAGCGTATATCGGATTTAACTTTAAAAGATTGCAAGAATTATGAAGAGCTTGCAGAAAATACCGCTCGTATCTTAGCTAATGTTCAAAGAATACGGTTGTTTTTTTATGGCAGAGAAAGGTCACCTAAAACGACTAATGATGATCATGCTATGAATTTTGATGCATCGATGAGAGATATTTTTTCTTTAGTTATAGAATTGATAGATCCTGTTCTTGCTAGCTTAAAGGCTATAGAAAGAAATTTTTTAAGTGATGAGCAAAAAATTATCCTGGATATAGTTAGGCAGATAGTCAATATCCCGCCTTCCCTAAACAATCTTAAAGATTTAGATCAAAAACAAATAAGTGAATTAGATAAAATTTTTATACAAATAGCTCGACATGACAAAGTAAGATACTCAAGTCATGGTAAACAAAGCTTGATAACTTTATTAACAACGGCTCAAAGTAAAATTGTAGAATTTCAACAACAGGATGAAAAAAGGCTAGAAGAGACTTTTGAAAATGTGCCTCTCGACATACAGCAGCCTCTACAACTTTCATTGCCTGAAGTGCGAAACAAAGGTTTAAGGACTTCTACATCATCACGTCCAGCACCTACACTTCCATCGCTTCAATCTGTGAAGCCGGTAGCAACAATACAACAAGAAAAAACATATGAAGGACCGCCGCAATAAAATACCGCTTAAAATACCATTTGAAATTTTTGCTAATTGGCTCAGTCAAGCTAAAGAAAGGCCGGATATTGCTGAGCCAACCGCTATGTGTTTGGCAACTATTGATAATAATAACCAGCCATCAGCGAGAATGGTTTTATTAAAAAAATTTGATGAAAATGGTTTTTGTTTTTTTACCAATGTAACCAGTAGAAAGGGTCGAGAGCTTAGTGGCAATCAAAATGTTGCCTTATGTTTTTATTGGATGCCGCTTGGCTTGCAGGTAAGAATTGAAGGGGTGGTGCAAAATGTTAGCGCTAAGGAGGCTGATGATTATTTTGCTTCCAGAAGAAGAGATAGTCAAATTGGTGCCTGGGCTTCAAAGCAGTCGCAAGCAATGGAAGATTGGCAGGAATTTGAGGCAAGGATTGCTCAGATCAGTAAAGATTTTACTGATCAGGAAATACCGCGCCCGCTATTTTGGTCTGGCTTTAGAGTGGTGCCAAAAGCAATAGAATTTTGGCAGGAAGGTGAGTTTCGTATTCATAAGCGGGAGCTTTATACCAAGGATTCTGAAGATAATAATTTCTGGTTATTATCTAAATTATATCCTTGAAAAATTGGTTATTCTACAGGATTGCCTCATAAAAAATTAAATAGTAAATAGAAGCCAAGACCCCGTTTGTCAGCTCGCCTTCTTTCTTGTCATCCCTGCAAAAGCGGGGGATCGATCGATCAATAAATTCGGTGTTGCAAGATAGATCCTCGCCTTCGCGGAGACGACAAGAAAGCTCACAAGAAGATGATAGCGGGCCTATCGAGTTCGATTACTTAAGAATTGATCTCAAGCCACCTAAAACTGCAGATGTTAAGAGCATCTGTAGTGAGCGTTTAGGAAAGTCAGAAAATTAATCTGGCTAAAACAAAAATTATCTATTGTGAGGATGATGGGCGTAAACAAGATCATCAAGAAGTCTCATTTGACTTCTTAGGTTACAAATTGATGGCTAGAACAGTGGAAAATAGACATGATAAGAGAGTATTTAGGGACTTTAATCCTGCAAGTAAGCAAAGAGGCCACAAAAGCAATTCACAGTAAAATGCGAGACTTTAAGTGGGATCGGAGATCTGATTTAGAGCTGAGTGATATTGCAAAATTATTTAATCCAGTCCTACAAGGTTGGATTAACTATTTATGGCAAATATTATCCCGGTAAACTAAATTATACACTGCAACATTTTACCAGAATTCTAGTAAAATGGACAATGCGCAAATATAAAAGATTCAGAGGTAAGAAAATAAAAGCGATTAAATATTTAAGGGCTTTTATAGAAAATAACTTAAATCTTTTTGCACGTTGGAAAATGGCAATAATAAGAGTGTTTGCTTGATAAGAGCCGTATGAAGTGAGAACTTCACCTATGGCTTCTGTTGAGAGACCAGAGGGGGGGGTCCTCTGGTCTACTCGACCACTATAGGTATTTTGTTCTATTAATTCCTGGATCGGTGATATTTTTAAATAAAGATTTTATTTTGATTGGCTGGAATTAATGTTGCTGGTCATGTTGGCTCCCGTTTAAGTTGATAAATTAAATGGGAAGTATTGATTATAGGGTTGGGTTAGGTTGTCAATGGAAATTTAGATGCGATTGCCGTCGAGGGATGACAATCTTTCTTGACAGTTAAATAAAGATTCTTAGAATCATCCGCCTTTAGAAGCGACCAATAAAAGAAAGCAGTTTGAAGATTTCCTTCCTAATTTTCTTAGCTCATAAATAAATTCTTAAAAAAAACTAAAAAACATAAAATGACTGACTTTAGAAATGTTGCAATTATTGCTCACGTTGACCATGGTAAAACTACATTAATTGATGCGATGTTGCGTCAAAGCGGAACTTTTCGTGCTAATCAACAAGTTGAAATCAGAGTGATGGATAGTAATGCTCTTGAAAAAGAAAGGGGCATTACGATTTTGGCTAAATGCACCTCAATTACTTGGAATGATCATAAAATCAATGTTATTGATACGCCAGGACATGCGGATTTTGGTGGTGAAGTTGAAAGGGTACTTTCAATGGCGGATAGCGCTTTATTGCTAGTTGACTCAGCTGAAGGGCCGATGCCGCAAACTAAATTTGTATTGTCAAAAGCCTTAGCTCTTGGCTTAAAGCCAATTGTGATTATCAATAAAATTGATCGTCAAGATGCCAGGCCGGATGAAGTTTTAAATGAAATTTTTGATCTCTTTGTTAGCTTAAATGCAAATAGTGAGCAGCTAGATTTTCCAATATTATACGCAGTTGGCAGAGATGGTTGGTGTATTAGGGAGTTAAATGATGAGAAAAAAGATTTATCACCATTATTTGATTTAATTTTAGAACATGTAAAGCCACCTAAATTTGATTTAGAAGCGCCATTTTCAATGTTGGCGACTTTACTTGAATATAGCCCATATTTTGGTCGTATGCTTACTGGCAGAATTCACTCAGGCAAAGCAAAAACCTTGATGAATTTTAAAGCGATGAGCTTAGATGGTAAAACAGTTGAACAAGGTCGAATTACCAAATTACAAACTTTCAGAGGAGTTGAAAGAATCCCGGTAGAAGAAGCAATTGCTGGCGATATTGTTTCAATTGCGGGATTAGAAAAAGCCTCAGTTGCAGATACAATTTGCGATTTAAGTGTTACTAGCCCAATCAAATCAACTCCAATTGATCCGCCAACTATGGCCATTACCATTGGTGTTAACGATTCACCTTTGGCTGGCCTTGAAGGTACCAAAGTAACTTCCAGAATGATTCGTGATCGTCTTTTTTCTGAAGCTGAAAGTAATGTTGCAATTAAGGTTAAAGAAAGTGAAACCAAAGATGCTTTTGAAGTTGGGGGCCGGGGTGAATTACAGCTTGGGGTGTTAATTGAAAATATGCGCCGCGAAGGTTTTGAGCTTTCAGTATCAAGGCCAAGAGTTTTATTTAAAAAAGATAAAAGTGAGCAAATTTTAGAGCCAATTGAAGAGGTGGTAATTGACGTTGATGATGCTTATAGCGGGGTAGTAGTTGAAAAATTATCTTCTCGTAAAGGTGAAATGGTAGAAATGAAACCAAGTGGCGGTGGAAAAACCAGATTGGTATTTTTTATTCCATCCCGTGGTTTAATTGGCTATCAAGGCGAATTTTTAACCGATACTAAAGGAACCGGAATTTTAAATCGTCTATTTCATGCCTACGCTCCATTTAAAGGTGAAATCGGACATAAGAAAAATGGCGCCTTAATCGCTACCGATCCAGGCGAAGCCGTTGCTTATGCGATATGGAACCTACAAGATCGCGGTATTATGTTTGTAAAACCACAACAAAAAATTTATGCTGGTATGATTATTGGCGAAAATTCTAAAACCGGCGATTTGGAGGTTAATTTATTAAAATCAAAACAATTAACTAACGTCCGCGCTTCCGGTACTGATGAAGCAATCAGATTAATTCCGGCTAAAGAAATGACTTTAGAAGATATGATTACTTATATTGGTGATGATGAATTGGTAGAGGTCACTCCTAAATCACTACGCTTAAGAAAGAAATTTTTAGATTCAAACGAAAGAAAAAGAATGAATAAAGCCGGCAAAGGAATGCAGTTTGATTTTGTGGAATAATTAAACTCTGACAGTGTTTATTTTTATTTTCTGAATTGCCGCGTCGCTTCGCTCCCCGGAGATCAGAGAATAAAAATAGGGGCAAAGGGTAGTTACCGGTAATGCTGGCAAAGTCTTTGCGTCTTTTGCAATTATTTCGATCGGTATTGGCTTTTTTAGTGGTAAGGTTTCTTGGGGTCTGATGATTGACGTTGCTGCTGATATTACGGCAATGTTTGGCGCCGCTAGTATTGTTTCTGCAATTACTGGTAAAGGCACTTTTGATTGCACTCAAGGTTAGCGTGAATCTTGGCTACCAGTTCTTCTAGCTCCTCTTTTTGATATTCCTTGAATTTATTCTCACACCAGATCGGTTTTGGAAAAGCGATGTCTTTTTCGAAGCGACCGATTATATGAATATGTAACTGCTTTACCACATTGCCTAAAGTGGCAATATTAATCTTATCAACTTTTAACTCCTCTTTTAAAAATCTCGAAATAAAATTTATTTCCTTTAAAACTTCAATTTGCTGTTCTAAAGTTAGATCGATTAATTCAACCAAATTTTCTTTTTTTACTACCAGGATAAACCAGGGATAATTGGCGTTTTTTGCCAGTAATAATTGACTAATTTTTAGATCAGCTACAAGATAAGAATCTTGGGCCAGTTTTTCATTTAATTTAAACATAAATTTTTTAGATATATTTCGTGCTTAATTTTTTAGCTATAGAAAATATTGTTTTAATTGACAAAGCAGAAATTGATTTTGCCAAAGGCCTATGTATTTTAACTGGCGAAACCGGTTCTGGTAAATCTATTTTACTTGATGCTTTAGGTTTAGCAATTGGTTTTAGGGGTAATCCGCGTTTAATTGGGCAATATGGCGATAAAGCGCAAATCACTGCAGAATTTGATATTGCTAGCAATCAAATTTGTCAAAAATTATTAGCTAAAAATGATTTATTAAATTCCGATGGTTCAAATATTTTAAGAATCAGAAGAATTATTCAAGAAAATTCCAATCATAAAATATATTTAAATGATGTTTTAATTGGGGTTAATTTGCTTAGTAAAATTGGCGAAACTTTGGTTGAAATTCATGGTCAAGATGAGCAAAGGGGATTGCTAAATCCCGCTTTCCATTTGGCAATTTTAGATGAATATGCTAGCAATTTTGATTTGTTAACAGAAGTTAATCGCTGCTACAAAAAACTAAAAGAAATTGATGAGCAAATTGCTGAAATTGCTGCAAAAAAAGAGGCCACACTTAAAGAAAAAGACTATTTAGAATATATCATTAAAGAGCTTGAGGATTTTAATATCATCGAAAATGAAGAAGAGGATCTGGTTAGAAAAAAAGATGCTTTAATTGGCAAAGAAAAAATCCTGCAATTTATTGAAGGCTTTAAGGTTAATATTCTTGAAGCCAATAATTACCTGATTCAGGGACAAAGAATATTGATCAAAAATCAAAATATAATTGATAATTATTTAGCTAAAAATCAAGAAAAATTTGAAGAAATTAACCGTGAAATTGATGATCAAAATAACCAGCTTGATGCCAATATTAATTATCTAAAAAATCTTGAGCGCGAAATCTCTTTGATTAATGATAATAAAGATCAAATCGAGGAAAGATTGTTTTTAATCAGAAATTTAGCTAGAAAGTTTAGCGTTAGTTCAAAAGATTTATATCTGGTATTAGGCGATGCCAGGCAAAAATTAAAATTAATTGAAAGTGCGGAAGTAATTGGTAAAGAGATTCTAATTGCTAAAAATAATTTGCTTAAAGAATATAAATTATTGGCCAAAAAATTAAGTCAAAAAAGAAAAGAAGCCGCTCTTGATTTGGCAAAAAAAGTTGAAAAAGAATTATCATTTTTGAAAATGGCAAATGTCAAATTTAAAGTTCTTTTTAATGATGATTTACCTAGTCAAAACTATAATCTGCTTGGCTATGACCGGGTAAAATTTATTACTGCAATAAATAGTGACAAATTTGATGATTTATCTAAAATTGCAAGCGGTGGCGAATTATCAAGATTTATGCTGGCACTTAAAGTTGCATTGATTAATCTAAAATCAGTACCGGTAATGGTATTTGATGAAATTGATGCTGGAATTGGTGGCGCAACTGCTGATTCTATTGGTAAGAGGTTGCAAACATTATCGAAGAAATTACAAATTTTAGTCGTAACTCACCATCCGCAAATTGCAGCAAAATCGGATTTGCATTTCAAAATAATTAAAACCAGTGAAGGCAAAAAAAATCAAACCCTAATCAAAAAACTTGATTTAAAGGATAAAATATCAGAAATTGCTCGTATGCTATCCGGACAAGAAATAACTAAAGAAGCGATGGCGGCGGCTAAAATTTTAATTGAGACTTAGTGAGTGTTGCAAATTGTAATTAAGAATTTGCTTTTAAATTTTTTGGATTGCCGCTTCGCTTACGCTCCTGGAAAATGACGAAAGTCCCTAATCGGTCATTCTCGAGAAGCGTAGCGACGCGGCAATCCAAAAAAGAATTTTTTTAATAAAATTATTAACCATGAAGGATAATGCTCTTTTAAGAAATTTTAGAAATTTTATAACGATTACGGCGTTACTAATTTTTATTATGGCGCTTTGTTTTTATATTACCGGTACTTTAGTAATTGTTGCGATTAACGGTAGTTTAAGCGTTATAAGTGCCTATGCCAAGCTTGGCATGTATGATCAATTTGCTTATTTGGCAAAAACAATATATGCTTATTGGAAATTTTATCTTGTCAATCATTCTAAAATAAAGCCCGGTCAATATAATTTCTTTGTTGCTAAATTATGGATTACTACCTTATTGCCATATAGTTTCTTACTCAGCGCGGCATGGGTTTTTAGAGCGCCACTTGCTGATTTTAGGCCGTTTAAAAAACCAGAATCAATTCATGGCGATTCAAAATGGGCAACTAATAAGGATCTTAAAAAAATGGGTCTGCGCTGCAAAGAAGGGGTCATGCTTGGTAAGTTCAAAAATAAATTTTTAGTTGCTGATGGTTATCAGCATATTTTATTATTTGCACCAACCGGTTCTGGTAAAGGTGTGGGTTTTGTTATTCCTAATTTATTATTTTGGCGTGATTCGGTCATTGTTCACGATATTAAATTAGAAAATTACGAGCTTACTAGCGGTTGGCGTAAAAATCGTCTAAAGCAGAAAGTATTTTTATGGAATCCGGCCGATCCTGATGGTATTTCGCATTGCTATAATCCAATGGATTGGATTAGTAAAAAGCCAGGGCAGATGGTTGATGACGTGCAAAAATTATCTAATTTTTTACTTCCCGAACAGGAATTTTGGCAAAATGAGGCAAGAGCCTTATTAACCGGAATCATGCTTTATCTGGTTGCAGATGATAGTAAGCCTACTACTTTAGGTGAAGTAGTTAGAACCTTAAGAAATGACGATGTGGTTTATAACTTGGCCGTTATTTTAGATACGATGGGCAAAAAAATTCATCCGGTTTCTTATATGAATATCGCTTCTTACTTGCAAAAGCCAGATAAAGAAAGAGGTTCGGTTACCTCAACTGCCAACTCTTCTTTGGAATTATGGGCTAATCCTTTAATTGATAAAACTACCGCCAGCTCAGATTTTAATTTACATGAATTTAAAACCGCTCCTCATACTGCTTATATTGGCTTAACTCCTGATAACATCGCCCGTCTTAAACCATTAATGGGAATGTTTTACCAGCAGGCAGCAGCATTTTTTACCGCCAAATTGCCACAACCAAATGAAAAATATGGGGTGTTGATGTTGATGGATGAGTTTCCGACTTTAGGAAAGATGGAGCAGTTTTTAGCTGGTATTGCTTATTTTCGTGGTTATCGAGTCAGGTTATTTTTGATCATTCAAGATACTGAGCAGCTAAAAGGTATTTATGAAGAAAGTGGGATGAATTCATTTTTATCTAACTCAACTTTTCGTATTACTTTTGCTGCTAATAATATGGAAACCGCTAATTTAATTTCGCAATTACTTGGTAACAAAACCGCAACCCAAATATCATATAACAAGCCAAAATATCTTGATTTAAATCCTGGCGCCCGTTCTTTGCATTTATCAGAAATTCAAAGAGCTCTATTACTACCTCAGGAAGTGATCCAGCTACCTCGCGATGATCAAATTATTCTAATTGAATCTCAGCCGCCAATTAGATCAACCAAAGTCAGATATTATGAGGATAAATTTTTTAAAAAAAGATTAATGCCAAAAATTCAAATTCCAAAACAAGAGCCATATATGCCGGATTACTCAAAAAATAAATCATCTAAAAATGATGAGAATTCTGAATCAACCGATAATAAAGGCTAAAATGAATTTTAATAAATATCTGACTTTAGTAATTTTAATCTTTTTAGCCAAATTAGTTTGTCTTGGGATTTATGATTTTCACCACCCATCCGAAATGCGCTATGCAACGATTGCGATGCGTATTGTGCTAAGTGGTAATTATTTAATGCCATATTTTTCACCGGAGGTTCCTTTCTTTGGTAAGCCACCTTTGGCTTTTTTGGCTAGCGCGGTCTTCTTTAAAATTTTTGGCTTTAATGAAATTGCAGGCAGAATGCCGCATTTTCTTGCTTTAATTGCGGTTTGCGGCCTAATTTTTGAGGTCTTAAAAAAGATCTATGATAGGCAAACCGCAATTGCTGCGGTTTTAATTTTGACTTCATGTGGATTATTTTACGCGCTACATAGCGTGATGACTGAGGCCTTCTTATTACTGGCCATGACTATGATCAGCCTGTGCTTTTTTATGCAGCTAAATGATCAAAGATCAAAAAATATCTATGGCTATTTATTTTTCTTAGGGCTTACAATTGCAATGTTAACCAAGGGTCCGGCTGGTATCGTGATGCCTTGTTTTTCGATATTTATCTATCTCATTATCAGCTCAAGATTCAAAGAGGCATTAACTAAATTTCCAATTATTTCCGGTAGCTTGATATTTTTAGGACTTTCTCTTCCCTGGTTTATTGTAGCAGAAATATATTATCCGGGATTTTTAAAATATTTTATTATTGGTGAGAATTTCAATCGCTTTGCAACTTCAGGCTGGAAGGGTGACCAATATGGTTTTGCTCATAATGTTGCAATGGGTACCATATGGTATTATTTTTTAATTTCTGTCTTACCGGCTTCAGTATTTCTGTTCATCAAAGCAAAAAATATCTTCACTTCAACCAAAGAGTTATTCAGGCAAGATCAGGCCTTTAAGTTTTTCCTGATCTCAACTATTGCTCCGCTGGTAGTTTTGACCTTTATGAAAAATATGATTATTACCTACTCGATCTATTCAATAGTAGGTTTTTCTATTATTTTGGCCAGAATAATAATTGTTAATCAATGGTATAAAATTCTGTCTTTTATCGGTTATTTTACGGTTACTTTATATTTGGCGGTAATTGTAATTTTTGTTAGCCATGTTGATTTAATTGAAGAAAAGCTGAATCATCAAGCGTATTTGATTAGGTATATACCAGAATCATATATCGATAGTGCGGACTCAATGATTTATTATTTTGGAATCAAAAAAAATATTTTTTCTGGCTATTGGTTCTTTAAAGACCGTGTTAAATCCGTAGATCAAAAGCAGCTAATTAAGGTAATTGATACTAAAAGCGTACCATTATTCGTGCTTGGCGATATCGCGGAATATAATGCGCTACCAAAAAAATATCAGCAAAAATTACCGATGGTAATTTGCGCTACCGCCAGTCATGTTTGCTTGTATAATAAACTTAATTAATTTTTCCCGGATTGCCGCGGCAATCAAGAAGTAGCGTAGCTAGAAGTTTTACACCCAAGGCCGGTCATATTCTAGCGCCGCTTCAGAAAGTGGTTGAGATGGAATTTCAGCATAAATTTTATCATGCATTTTTACTACTACCTTGCCACTATCAGTAACCTTACCAATTACTGCAAAATCAAGACCCCATTTGTCAAATATCGCTTTTGCTAATTGTTCTTGTTCTGGTTTAATTACTACCAGCATTCTTTCCTGGCTTTCAGAAAGCATGATTTCGTATGGAGTCATATTTTCTTCTCTTTGCGGTACTTGATCTAAATTTAATTCAATTCCAGTGCCGCCTTTTCCTGACATTTCAAAGCTTGAAGAGGTGAGGCCAGCAGCTCCCATATCTTGAATTGAAATTATTGCATCGGTTTGCATTAATTCTAAACAGGCTTCGAGTAATAATTTTTCAGCAAAAGGGTCGCCAACTTGGACGGTTGGTCTTTTATCATCATCACCTTCTTTAAATTCATCAGAGGCCATTACGGCGCCATTAATACCATCACGACCGGTTTTAGAGCCAACATAAACCACGCTTGCCCCAACTTCACTGGCACTTGAGTAAAATATTTTATCCTGATCAACCACCCCAATTGTCATCGCATTGACCAAAATATTACCATTATAACTGTCATCAAAAGTAACCTCGCCAGCAACCGTTGGTACCCCAACTGAGTTACCATAGCCACCAATTCCTGATACAACGCCATTTACTAAAGATTTAGTTTTTGAATGATCAATGTCACCAAATCTTAAAGCGTTAAGATTAGCAACCGGCCTTGCTCCCATCGTAAATACATCGCGTAAAATTCCGCCAACACCAGTTGCAGCGCCCTGATAAGGCTCAATAAAAGATGGGTGATTATGACTTTCCATTTTAAATACCGCCGCCTGATTATCGCCAATATCAATAATACCGGCATTTTCTCCGGGCCCACAAATTACCCATGGTGCTTTAGTATGTAAAGTTTTAAGCCATTTCTTAGTTGATTTATAAGAACAATGCTCACTCCACATTGCTGAAAAAATACCAAGTTCAGTAAAGCTTGGTTTGCGGCCCAATATATCCAGGATTTTTTGATATTCCTCGTCATTTAAATTATGATCTTTAATTAATTGTGCAGTAATTTCTGGTTCTTTCATGTTAAAATTTATGATAATTTTTTAATTTTTTTTAAAACAGATAGCGGCATTGTAAAAAGCTAATAAAAATTTAGCAAAATATTTTTAAGAAATAATTCAAAAAGGTACCCGGTACCTTTTTGTTTGTCATTTACACCTCGCTTGGCAATGATAAAAAGCGGCAGTTGAAATATTATACCAAAATCCATATAAAATACTGCAGATAGCTTCATCTTTTTGGTAAAAATTAATGCTTTATTTTATATGGATTTTGGTATTAATTATTGTTAGGCGGTGCTAAATAATTTTTTCAGTTCCTTGCATTTATAAATTAAGAAATTTAGAATTTAGCCTTCATTTTTGTGGTTTTTTGCCCATTAATCAAAAATTAAAAATATGCATAATTTTATTGCTTTTTGCTATCTGATTTCTTCGGTTTTATTCATATTGTCTTTATACGGGCTTTCTTCTCCTAAAACTTCAAAGATTGGTAACTGGCTTGGTATTGTTGGAATGATATTGGCGATTTTAACTACGCTTTTACTGCCGCAAGTTAAAAATCTGGGGCTAATTATTATTGCGATTTTGATTGGTGGTGGTATTGGTTCGATGATTGCTTTAAAAGTAAAAATGACTGCGATGCCGCAATTAGTGGCAGGATTTCATTCTCTGGTTGGGTTAGCGGCGGTATTGATTGCAGCGGCAGCGCTTTTTATGCCGGAATCTTTTGGTATTTTTGAAGATGGTCATGTTAAATTTTCAAGTTTAATTGAGATGGGCCTTGGCTCGGTGATTGGGGCGATTACTTTTAGCGGTTCAATTGTGGCTTTTTTAAAATTAAATGATAATTGGAAAACTCTTAAAGCAAAATTTTCATCAGAATCTTTAAAATCAAAATTTCCATTAAAATTTTGTACTAAATTTTGTGGCCAGGATCCGCAAAAATTTGCAAAATATTTAGCAATTTTATTATCGATATTATTGCTTTTATTTATCTTAAGTGGTTCTAAATTTATTTTTATAATTCTGAATCTGGTTGCCTTTTTGGTTGGCTGGATGCTGATTGCTCCGGTTGGTGGCGCTGATATGCCAGTAGTGGTTTCGATGCTTAATTCTTATTCGGGATGGGCGGCAAGTGGTATTGGATTTACTTTAGCTAATAATTTATTGATTATCACCGGGGCTTTGGTTGGGGCGAGTGGTGCCATACTTAGTTATGTGATGTGCAAGGCGATGAATAGATCAATTATCAATGTTATTTTTAGCGGATTTGCTAATAAAGCGGCGGATAGTGAAGCTGTGGCTAAGTCTGAAACCTTGCCGGTTAAACAGGCGAGCGCCGATGATGCCGCTTTCATACTTAAAAATTCCTCATCAGTAATTATTGTTCCAGGCTATGGTATGGCGGTAGCCGCAGCGCAACATGCGGTTGCTGAATTGTCAGAATTATTAGAAAAATCCGGAGTCAGAGTTAAATTTGCAATTCATCCAGTTGCAGGCAGAATGCCGGGCCACATGAATGTTTTACTAGCCGAAGCTGATATTAGCTATGATAAGGTTTTTGAATTAGAAGAAATAAATAATGACTTCAGAAGCGCTGATGTTGCCTTGGTAATTGGTGCTAATGACGTTACTAACCCGGCGGCTAAAACCGATAAATCAAGTCCGATTTATGGTATGCCGATTCTAGAAGTTGCCAATGCCAAAACCGTTTTTTTCCTCAAAAGATCAATGGCCTCCGGCTATTCTGGCGTCGAAAATGAATTATTTTATCGCGATAATGTATTGATGATTTTTGGTGACGCTAAAAAAATTGTCGAAGAAATAATCCGAAATTTATAAATCTTAATTTTAATCAAATATGAAAGTAAACGCAAACTCCCTAAGGGTTGGTAATGTAATTGAATATCAAAATCAATTATGGGTAATTTTAAAAAGAGAGCACACTATGCCAGGTAAAGGTGGCGCTTTCATCCAGGTTGAAATTAAAGATATTGTTAATGGCACTAAGTCTAATGTCCGTTTCCGCTCTTCTGAAGATGTTGAAAGAGCCTATTTAGAACAAAAAAACCTGCAATATCAATATATGGATCAAGGTGAGTTGGTAGCAATGGACATGCAAAGCTTTGAACAATATAATTTTAAAAAAGAATTAGTCGGTGACGCTCTACAATTTTTACAAGAAGGAATGGAAATCAATGTTGAATATTGTAACGACAAACCAATCATGATCCATTTACCTGAAAGCGTAACTCTAGAAGTAACTAGTACCGAAGCCGTAATCAAAGGCCAAACCGTCTCCTCCTCTTACAAACCAGCAACCTTAGAAAATGGCGCCAGAGTTATGGTTCCACCTTTCGTTTCAAATGGCGATAAAATCATCGTTAAATGCGAAGATGGTAGCTATGTTGAGAGGGCGAAGAAGTAGCTAAAAAAAGTAACCTTGGGTACCTAATCTTAGATGATTCAAACTTCAAGAAGGGGGTCTCACAGATCACTTCCAGGCGCAGACAATATCATCCTAGTTAGGGGCATTATTGCGATAGCGGTATTATTTTGGTAATATAAAAAATCTATCAAGGCTTATCTTAAAGCTGCAGCAATGGTCTATGACCGATTCCTTATGTTTTAATCATCTCTAAACCATTAATATTAAAGCTGATTAATTTCATTTTTTTAGTAAAAATTTTATCAGCCGCTCTTTGTTAGCCTTAAAATCACTCTTGATCCAGAATTCTTTGGCTATTTCAAGCATTTGGCCAATTTTTTTGCCTTTATAGCCGAGTTTGGTTAGGCAATTGCCATTAATTGGGAAATTTGGTTTAATGAAATTGGTGATGAGATCGCTATTTTGTTTGATTTGATTGATGGTTTCTAAGGTTTTATCGCAAAAATTTTGCGCTAGATTGAAGAAATAAAAATCGATTACCAGCCCTTGATCAAATTCAATTAATAGTCTTTTTAGTTGTTCTTGATTGGGTAATTTACTATATTTTAGAATGGTTTGGCTTAGAAATTGGCAGTAATTTTTTTCTTTATTGGTGAGGTTTAGTTTGGTGGTTATGAGTTTAAGATTTTCCTCAAATTTCCTGTCATTGTTAAAGATGGCGGTAAAAAATGGCAGCAGATAGTTGTTCTTAAAGGTTTTGGAATTGTGGCTGCGGATTTGGTAATATAATTTTTGGGGTTTAATTTTATCTTCTAGCAAAAAGAGATTTTTTAATTTTTGATAATCGAATTGATGTTGATTGCCAAGAATTTCTTCGCTGATTTTTGCGTCATTTAGGGTGTTTAAGGTTTTAATTAAATTCTCTTTTTTTTGGCAGGAAAAAATTTTTAATATTTCGATTCTGACTCTTTCAGCGGATAATTTTTGGAGGTTGGACTTTAGTGTGACGCAGGCATTTAGGCCTTCTTGGTCAAAATCAGAGCTGTAAAAGCAGCTAAATCTAAAGAAGCGTAAAATTCTTAGATAATCTTCGGTGATTCTCTCCTCAGCATTGCCGATAAATTTTACTTTTTTATTTTCTAGATCTTTTAGGCCATTAAAATAATCATAGATTTGGCCTTGATCATCGAGATATAAAGCGTTGATGGTAAAATCTCTTCGGGCGGCATCTAAATAATAATCATTGATGAATTCGGCTTTTAAATGACGACCATCTGGGTCATTATCTTTTCTGAGGGTAGTAATTTCAAAATTTTTATGATTGATGACTGCAGTTATGGTGCCGTAATTAATGCCGGTTGGGATTGCTTTGATTTGGTGGATTTCCAGGATTTCAATGATTTCGCTTGGTAGTAATTTGGTGGCAAAATCAAAATCATTTACTGGTTTTGCTAGAATTAGGTCTCTTACGCAGCCGCCAACTAGTCTGATTGAATCAGGATTTTTAGCGAAGGTTTTGAATATAGTTTTTACTTCGGTTGGTAGGGATAAATTAAAATATCCCTCACCCCGACCGCCTCTTACAAGGGCAGAAAGAGAAGAAGACTCCTTTTTTGTAAGGCAAGAGGAGGAAGTTCCCGCAAGAAAAAAAGATGGAGGTAATGGAGAAATTGTTTTTATAGACAATGTTTAAAAAATGAAAAGTTAGTAATTTTGGGTTTTTTAATGCTGATAATGAATAATCCTAATTGATCTGCGGTTTTTATTACTTGTTCTTTATCGATGATTAAAGTGGCGCCAGATTCGATGGCAATGCCTTTGATGCCCTGATTATGGCAATTTTTGATAGTGTCAATGCCAATTACCGGCAGATCGGCTTTTTTGGTTTGACCAGTCTTTTTTAATTTTACTAAAATTGCATCTTTTTTGAATTCGGTATTTAATTCAGAGCATCTTTTGATTAAATTATCAGTGCCTTCAAGCGCTTCAACGGCAATAATTTGTTTTTGAGCCATAATTACTGATTGGCCGATATCAAGATAAGAGATGGTTTTGATTGCCTTAATTGCAATTTTTATATTTTCTAAATCATCATCATTTGGCGCTAATTTAGTTAACACCCCTTCTTTTGATAGGATATCGCTAAGCAATTGATCGATAGTTAAAATTTTTAAGCCTTCTTTTTCAAAAAAATTAATTACAGTTTGTAAGACCGAATTATCACCTAAGATTTTTTTAGCTAGTATTTTTGAGAGTAGTAACCCACCTTTTTTATCTACTTTAATTGTAGAAAAATTAGGCTTATTGACCGCGCCAACCAAAACCAGATTTTTAATTTGTTTGCTCTTAATAATTTCTATAACTTTTGAAATATCGCCGTAAGGCAGGGTGATTGGGTTAAAATTTGAATAATCAATTTCATATGCTTCTGAATCTAGTAAAAATAACAAAAATTGCCGTCCTCTTTTTTGACAATCTTCGATTAATATTTTTGGTAAGTTTCCTCTGCCGGCGATAATTGCAATTTTGTCTGTTAAATATTTATCTTGTGCTAAATTATCCGGCATGATTTAAACTGGCGCCTCCATCAATAAAAATTATTTGACCAGTAACGAATTTATTTTCAATTAAAAACTCAATTGTCTGTAAAATATTTTCGATTTTGCCCTTTGATTTTAAAGGAATTTTGGCAATTATCTTGGAGATTGCAGTTTGACTATCGCTATTATCAATGCTGTTTAAAATAAATCCGGGAGCGATGGCATTGACTCTGATTTGTGGCGCCAATTCTAGGGCAAGCATCTCGGTGGTTTGTGCTAAGAATTTTTTACTTAGCAAATAATTAAAATATTTAGTGTCAAAGCGCTTGATATTTTTATCAACCATATTGATGATATTTGCATCTTTTATTTGATTGATGATGGCAT
>JACCDG011518972.1_pt1 | contig 27057 bp, 37 predicted proteins | sample 7442471 | NCBI WGS metagenome assembly JACCDG01 (sample SAMN15323444, study PRJNA562643) | freshwater metagenome | isolation source: river surface water | place: USA:Blue River Watershed | collected 2017-08-17 | reverse complement strand
ATTGTTAACGTAGGTGGATCAACTACTCCTGAGATGGAAGAATTACGCTATAGGGTTGAAGATGCCATCGAAGCAACAAAAAGTGCAATGGCTGATGGAGTGCTGGTTGGTGGAGCTACCATGCTTGTTAAGGCTGCAGCGCTTGATATAAGCCAACTGTTTAAAGATGCGTTACTTGATACGTTTCGCAAATTGATGACAAACGCAGGTGAGCCAGCCGACTACCGACTAGAGCAGATACGCAGAGCGAAAGACGGATACGGTTTTAATCTTAGAAACATGACGCAAGAGCCTGTTAATCTAGGCAAAGACGGTATCTGGGACGCAACACGAGCAGTTGTACAGACTGTTGAGAACGCTACCAGTGCTGCAGGTTCATTGCTTACTGTCGGTGCTATTGTAGATGTAGCAGATGACACTACCTCTTCTGACGAGGAATAAGATTTAATGCTTCTTCAATCGACCACCCTAATCTAATTCTAGCCCTAGTAGTGTCAAGGTGTAATCCATACTTCTTAGCCCATTGGGTAAGGTTAAGTGTATTTCCATTGATAGTGAAATACCTTGATCTAGTCGTATTGTTGCTTTGTTCTTCTTGTGTTGCCCATCGACAATTTAGTGGTTCGTAATTACCGTTTACATCAATACGATCAATAGAATGCTTGGGAGATGGCATTGCACCCATATCTTTATAAAAAGCTTCATAGCTGTCAGCCCAAGCCTTGCACATAGTAATTCCTCGACCACCATAGTTTTTATATCTCGTGTTATTAACATTAAAACACCTAGATTTGATGCACACCCATATTTTGTACTCTGGTTTTTTAGAATTACCGTGTAGGGTGTGGGTGCTTCCTGCGAGTGGATTGCCGTAGCGTCTATTTTTTATATAATGTGCGTTACAAAATGTAGTCTTGTACATTTGTCTGTTGCAGTCGTTGACTATACAAATATGTTTCATGTGTGTTATTATATCACAGTAAATAATTATTGACACCGTAAAGGACGATGATGAAAGCTAAACTATTCATAGCTAAATATTTAAGGATAGCAGCAGCTAGACTATTGCAACTAGCTAGACGGCTGGAGTTCGTGGCTGTAATTAAAGAAGCACAAGCATCTTTTCAACAGATATACTATAATGGAGAAGCTATGAAGCGAGATGAAGAGGCTACTACTTCTACAACAGAAGAACTGGTAAAAGGCTATGAGCTTAAACGATGAACTCCTAAACCCTGATCCTGAGTCACAAGCTGTTGAAGTGAGTGATGATGTTCAGTATGAGCCTGAAACTGAAAGCCAAGTGGTTGCAACTGAACCACCAATTATATCTATAGGAAGAGGGAAACGAATTGATGCTTTGCGAACTATGCGAGAAGAACAAAAGTAGCGTTTCCGCTATATTAAACGGTACATATTACAAAAATCTCTGCACTGACTGCAAGCTTTCTAATAATAAAGTGAGTTCAGGACATGCGGTATGGAGTCGTGGAGTAGATTTAGAGGATCACGAACACGAAATACAACAACCATACAACGCAGATGGCAGTATAAATACTCGATTCGCTAAATTATACCCAAAGCAAGCCAAAGCACTGTTCACATCTGAGGAATTGAGAAATGCGGAACGCTAAAATGTATGCTATACTGTATCCAACAGCTCTTACAGCTTAATTGTAGGAGCTTTTTATATTATGAAGACTAAAACACCAGACACCATTTATTACGATAAGATTGATGACCAAGTTTTCTTGAACATGGTCAAGCGCAGACGCATAGAAGCCGAAGAACACTGGAACAAAGATCAAAACCTTAAATCTGTGCGAGAGAAGAACAATAAGGATTATCTTGGTAAATACGTTGAAGAACAGCTTGTTGATGAGCGTTACCAAGAGATTTATATAGACAACCGCCAGTTTACCTCAGTACGAACCATTGTGCCATTCCTAACGGCTAGAGTGACAGCACCAGAGGTAGTTCCTGCTAACGGCACAGATTTAAGCCTACAGTTTGCTAAAGACTTTGAAGAAGCCATGCAGAAACATGTGGCTAAACAGCAAGGGCGAGCAAAAATACGGCTAGCAGTACAGGATGTGCTACGTGGTGAGCGTGTTGGTATCTTGATGTGGCGCTATGATTCCTTTTTAGATACGATTATTATTGAGCACCTAGACCCATCAACTGTAGTCATAGGCAAACGAGCCAAACTATTTGAAGAGCCTGACTATCTAGGTAGAGAGATAGAACGCTCCATTGCAGACTTAATTAAAATGTTTCCAGATAAAGAAGCTAAAATCCGTAAGTTGTTTGCTGTTGAAAAAGGTACTCCATCACAGATGGAGAAAATCCAAACCATCAAAGAAGATTGGATATGGGTAGACTCTGATAATGGTAAAGACCTTATTGTTGGCTGGTCTTATCAAGATGTTCCCTTTGGTAAAGTAAAAGACCCTAACTGGAATGAATCTGGTAAAAACGTACTTGATCGTCCTATGATGCCGTTTGTATTTATAAACTTCTTAAACAACGGTAAAGGCTACATAGACGAAACTTCTTTTATGGAGCAAGCACGATACCTACAGAAGAACTACAACAAACGTGGACAAACTATTGCTGAGAACGCAAAATATGGTGGCACTGGTGTTCCTATATTTGCTAAAGGCACTATTTCACAAAAAGACGTTGCCAAAATACGGTTTAGTCCTATTCAGCGCGTTTTACTTGATACAGTCGACATTAACAAAGCATTTACTGTATGGCAGTCTACTCCATTACCACAGTATATTGTTGAGGATAAATACGATGATCGTAACTCCATAGACAACATATGGGGTACACCTAACATCTTCAGAGGTGAACAATCTAAGAACAATACACTTGGACAAGACGTATTGATTCGTGATCAAGCAGAGGGTAGACTATCTGACCCAGTAGATTGTATAGATGATGCAATGCAACGCTTCTACCAACTTGAAGCTCAGTTTATGTACCGCTTTTTTGATGAAAAGAAGTTCTATAACTACCTTGGTTCTGATGGCAAATTTGTATCAGTTGTTATATCTCAAGATGAGATTGCTAAGAACTTAGGCATACAAATCGGTGTTAAGGCTGGAACATCACTCCCTATTGACCGAGCACAGAAGCGACAAACCATTGTGAAATTACTTGAACTCAATAAAATCGGTACGCTAACTGCTTACAAAGAGCTTGGTGTCTTTGAAGACCCTGAAGCTGCTTATAAAGAGTATGTTACAGAAACACTTGACCCTGCATCATCACTCGCAGATGTTGATAAGCAAGTATTTAGCCGTGAAGCAAACCAAGACCTTTATGTAGTGATTGGCGGCAAAGTGCCAGATGAACGCGAGGATATAGATGACCAGTACGTTGCGTTCCTAAACGAATGGCTACTCTCCGACAAGTACAAGATACTGCAAGAGAAGAACCCTGATGCAGCTGCTAGAGTCTCAGTATTTATAGATGAAGTGATTGCTAAAGCCTCTCGTAAAGTCAATAAAATGGAAATGCAACCGTCTCCAGATGGTCAAGAACCAGTACCACCAGAAGTACAGGCTATTGTTGATGCTCAAGGTGGACAACCGACAGCTCCTGCACAACCACCTGCAGCACCTATGCCACCTGTGCTATAATTCCTATATAAATAAAGGAACACTCCATGACAGATACAGCTTCTCAGCTACCAACTAATGACGATACTCCACCGTCATACGCAACAGAAAACGATCTTGACTTTGAGATGACACCAGAACAAGAGCAAGCATTTATTAACGAAACGCTAGGCTTAAACGTGCCTAAAGAAAGTGAAGAAGATGGAAGCAAACCCACTACCGATACAAACGATGAGAAGCCAAACGATGATACGCCAGCTCCAAAAGTCGAGGAAGAAACCCCTGCTCCGAAAACTCCAGAAGTTACACCGCCAGCTCCAAAAGAAGAACCGCCAGCGCCCGATGTACCGCTAGAGGTTCAAACCGATGATTTATGGATTGAGGTAGAAAAGGTTGTTGTTGATGACGAGGGAAAAGAGACTACAGAAAAAGTAAAGCTTGTATTTGACCCTGAGAATCCTAACTCGTTTGTTCCTGATGATTTTGTATTTAAGAGTGATAAGCAACTATCCGAAATTCTTGAAGCTAAATTTGAGATGGCTAACCTATACAAAGAGCGTAAAGCTGAAGTTGACTCTAAGATTGCAGAAAAGACTCAAGCAGAAACAGCTCAAAAAACTCAAGAAGAACAGCTTGCTGCATGGGATGATGAAATTGCTGATCTTATTGAGTCTGGCGTACTGGAAGCACCAAAAGTTAAACCTGATGATCCAAAGTTTAAAGAAGACCCAACGGCTCAAAAACTGGATGCAGTATTTAAGTATCTTGCAGAGACTAATACCAAAAGATTAGAAGAGGGTAAAAACCCTATACGTTCGTTTGGCACAGCATTTAGTATGTTTGAAAAAGTAGAAGCAGAAAAAGCAGTCGAGGAAGCTAAGAAAAAAGACAATGAAGATGCAAAGAAAAAAGCTTCTCTTATAGGTGGTTCAAGTGCTTCTGGTGGTACAGAAGTAGCTGCCTACAAGCCAGGAAGTTACTCATCAATTTTTGATGTACCAGTAGACGCGTAACATTGACTTTTTAAACAGTCTGTGATAACATTACTGTTATGAACTCATTGACACAAATGCCTTTTATTGAGATACCTCTTCACGGTGTTAATGGTACAGGCAAGCATACTTTAGTAGATGGAGATTACGATGGAGAGTATTTCTCACAATATAAATGGTACTTACTTAAAAATGGGTACGTTGGTCGTGATGGAAAAAGAGAAGGTGTAAACGGATACATATACCTACATAGAGAAGTTCAAAAAGTCTCGACAGGGCTGTATGTTGACCACATAAACGGTAACAGGCTAGATAATAGAAGTTGTAATCTAAGACCCGTTACAAGTCAACAAAGTGCTTGGAATCGGGGAACAAAAAAAGGGCAAAAGACTGGATATAAAGGTGTGGCTAAGAACACAAGGGGCGGAAGATTTGTAGCATCAATACAAGGCACATACATAGGCACATATTCAACCGCAATAGAAGCAGCAAAAGCATACGATTTAAAGAGTAAAAAAATTTACGGCATACATGCAAGAACAAACCTTGTAAAATAATGCAAAGTGTGCTTTACTAAATAAGACGGCTCTTCAGCTAATACCTGAAGGGCTTTTTAATTTATTAAAGTAAAGGAGAATAAATGGACTACAGCCGACTTATCACGACTACATCGCAATCAATTGCGCCGTTTGTCGTTGATGCAATTCACGGCTCAAGTGTACTCGTTGGACGAGCCACTGGTAGCAACATCAAGTCTTGGGAAATGGGTATCTATGAAAGACAGCCTATCCAAGTCGAAGACATAGCAACTGCTATTGATTTCCAAGGAATTGGAAACTTTAACACAGCAGATAACAGCACTGACCTAAATCTTCAGTGGGAAGCAAAGGGTCTTGGTGACTCTGTTGTGATCGGTTACGCAGAACTTGGTCTTAACCAGACTAAAGCTCAAGTAATCAATCTTGTTAAGCGAAAGTTTGACGTTGTAAAGAACTCTCTTATTGTTGGTGCAGGAACTCGTCTTTACGGACTTGGTTCTGGTTCAGCTATTGAGGGCTTGCAACTGCAGACTGACAACGGTACTGTTTCAAGCTCATACGGTGGATTAAGCCGTACAACTTACGGAACAGCTATCAATGGTCAAGTAACTCCTGCTTCAGGTGGGGTTATCAGCTTTAACACTCTTGCAGCACAAATTGATTTGTGTAGCGCAGCAGCTTCAAGCATGGAATCAACTAACTTGATCCTTACGACAAAAAGCGTATGGGCTTTGGTTGAGCGATTGGTTGAGACTAAGAGTCGTGGTAACTACGATACTTCTCGTGGAAACCTACGTGTATCACCTTACACACCAATGGGTGTTGCAGTTGATGCAAAAGATGCAGGACGAGCTGGCTACGAAGCTATCTACTTCCGAGGCATTCCAACTGTGAAAGATGACCAGTGTTCAACTGGACTTATCTACACATTGAACGAGAACCACATTCAGTTTGTTAGCTCCAAGATTGCTTACTGTGAATCTATCAAGATGTCACAAGAAGTTACTCAGGGTGCGCTTGAAGAAGTAAAATCAACTGCATGGCAGGTATCTAAGGAAGCAAAACCTACTAACGGACTTGGTGACGTTAGACAAATTGCAATTTACGGGAACTTTGTCAACCGCAATCCTGTAAGAAGCGGCGTAATAACTGGCGTAACAACAGTTTAAGGAGATATAGATATGATTTCAGGTTTTATGCAAATCACTCCATCAGATGCAAGAAAGACAAGCACCACTAAAAACGGTGTATTGCTTGGAACAGCTGCAGTAACTCGCGACAAAAAAGTATATGTCTGGAGCAAAGCAGGTGGAACAATTCTTGCAACTGGTAAATTGACTGTTAACTCAGACGTTGATGCAAACGTAGTTAACAAAACAGTAGCTCGTACAGTCGCAGCAGGCGCAACGCAAGTTGTTGTTGATGCAGCAGGTGCTATCACAGCAGATGCCTATGCAGACGGCTACTTGACTGTATCTGACGCAACAGGTGAAGGACACAGTTACCTAATCGTTGGTAACACAAGTACTTCAGGTGCAGCAGAGATGACAGTTACTCTAGCAGAGCCACTTGTCGAAGGATTGACAGTTGATGTTTCAGAAGTAACACTTTTGAAGAACGTCAATGATAGTGTTGTAATCTCAGCAACAGATCAAGCTGATCTAGCTGTAGGTGTTCCAAACACAGCAGTTGCAGTAGGCAGCTACTTCTGGAATCAAGTGTATGGTGATTGCTCAGTCCTCGCAGACGAAGCAGTTACTAAAGGTCTTGCACTAACTATCGGAACTGGTGTTGCTGGTGCTGTTGAAGCACATGACGCAGCTGGTGAACAGATGATTGGTGTTGCTCACGAAGCACTTGTTGACACTGAGTATCGTGCAGTCAAACTAACAATAGGATAGGAGGTCTTATGATTCTATTAGAAGACAACTACCCCGATGTTAGACAGAACGGTGTCCGCACCTCTGAACCTATGGGTTACGGAGGTAGCGGTACTGGTTCAACCGTTACTCAAACAACTAGCCGAGCAACTGGAGTTACTATCAATGCGCTTTGTGGTGCTATCACCACAGATACCACATCGTTAGCAGCTGAAGCCTCTGCAGTGTTTGTTGTAACAAACAACAAGGTAGAAATTGGCGATGTTGTAGTGCTATCTGTTCGATCAGGACAAGTAGCGCTCAATACACAGTGTAGCGTTACCGCAGTTGCAGCAGGTTCATTCAGTATTACTGTAGTGAACAACAACGCAGCAGCAGGAACAGCAGAAACTGGTGCTATTGTCATTAACTTTGCAGTCTTGAAAGCCGTAAGCGCCTAGATAGAATAGCAAGTTTGCATTAAACCACTCTTTCAAGGGTGGTTTTTTGTTTGTGCTATAATACGCTTATCATTAACAGCTAATCAGCTAAAGGAATCTTATGCCACCAATGACAAAAAAAGAGTTTTGGGAAAAGTACTGGTTTTCTACTCTCCACATGGTAACGCTTATCAACCCACTACCCGAAGACTACCGCTTTATGGTTGAAATGCGTCATTTTATTATAAAAGCAGGGGCGCAAGAACAAATGCCTGGAACAGTTGCCAATGTATATCTTAGTCAAATGACTCGCATTATGGCACAAAATGACAATAAAATGGAGTTTTTATCTGATGTGAACCTTATGAAGCAGTATTACGATGCTCTCATTGTAGATGCTAAAAATATGATGCCAGAAGACAACAGCCAGCCAGCGTACCTTGCACAAGTGCCTCAAAACATGCGAGCAGAAGCGCCAGAAACACCACCTTGGCAAGCACCAGAACAAGTACAAGCACCAACTTCGTTACCTGAGAATGACAGTACTATGCGTGACAGCTTAAAAGAAACTGATTTAAAAGAAACTGAAGAAGTGAAAGAATTTGAACTAGGTACAGATAAGTACAAAATGATCAAAAGCAAACGAGGTAATAAGATGTTTTATAAGAACGGTAAAATGACAACTGAAGCGGAGTATGCAAAATCTGCATCAATGCTATGACACCACAAGACTGCTTTACAACACTCGAACAATACATAGATACACAAAAAGAGTCTATTGCGGTGCTCCAAGCTGATTTAACAAGGTTACACGAAGAAATAGCAGATGTTAAGACTGATCGAGACAAGGCAAAAGATGAGTTGCTAGCTTTTTCTAAAACGTGTAGAAAAGAAACAGATAAACTAGAAGAATCTCTGCAAGTCCTTAAAAAAGAAGAGGCTAGGCTATCGCAGGAGCTAGGCATACTCGTCAATAGAAAGGGTGAACTGCAAGTAGCAAATGCCAAGCTAGAGGCTACTAATAAAGAGTTTATGCTGTACGAGTCAAAAGCATGGCAATCTTTAAATGCAAAGGATACTGAACTACAAGCACGAGAGAAGAAATTGATTGAAAAAGAGAGTCTTAGACCAATGGGAAAATCATTCCTACCACCAACACAATAAAAGTGCTATAATCTAACTAACAGCTAGACAGCTTTATGTCTAGCTTTTTAATTTAGGAAACCATGTCACAAAATAAATTCACTACAAATAATAACCCTACCATAGTTGCTGTTAGTAATGCAGATGGTGAGACACCAGTATACTTATACGCTGATCCAGTAACACACGGCTTAGTAATAAGCGGAACTATTAATGTAGCTGCAGACGGTGCAATGCTAGATGGCGTTAGTAGTTCTATACGAGCAACAGTATTTGATTTAACAAACTCGAATCCTCAAAGTGTTGCTATTGTTGATGCTAACGGTGATCAAATCTCTTCTTTTGGTGGTGGCACTCAATATACAGAAGATGCAGCTGCAGCAGCTAACCCAGTTGGTACAGCCTTAAACCTTATTCGTGCCGATACTCCAGCTACAATTACTTCTACAGATGGAGATAACGTTGCACAAAGAGGTACAAACTATGGCGCTGCTTATACTCAAATTGTTACTTCTGGTGGTGCTTTTGTTGATACCTTTGGTGGTGGAACACAGTACACCGACGGAGACGCTGATGCTACTCCAACAGGTACAGTTGCTTTAGGTTTTGACGGTGCTAATGTACGAGCGCTCACTACTGATGCAGCAGGAGACTTGCAGGTTGATGTAGCCAGTTCTGCACTACCATCTGGCGCTGCTACGTCTGCATTGCAAACAACGGGCAACACTTCTCTTGGTACAATTGCTGGCGCTGTAACTGGTACAGAGATGCAAGTTGATGTTCTTACGATGCCTACCACAACAGTCCAAGCCACTGATTTAGACATTCGCAATCTAGTATTCGCTACAGACAAAGTAGATGTATCTGGCTCAACACTTGCTGCTAACTCAGGAGTAGATATTGGCGATGTGACAGTAAACAACGCAGCTGGCGCTAGTGCCGTGAATATTCAAGATGGTGGCAACTCTATTACAGTAGACGGAACAGTAGGATTATCTGCAGGTACTAATAATATAGGTGATGTTGACATAGCCTCAATAGCTGCTGGTGATAATAATATCGGTAACGTCGATATTGTGACTATGCCTAACGTCACTCTCGCAGCTGGTACGAACACTAATGAGGTTGTTGGTGATGTAGCAGAGGATGTGGCGCTTGCTGGAAACCCTGTGAGGACTGGTGTACGAGCCTCTCAAGCCGAACCAACAGCCATGTCTGCTGATGGGGATGTTGTTACTCCGTGGGCAGATAGAAGAGGGCGTACAGTTGTTACCAAGCAGGTAGCTACGGGAACACAAACATCTGTTGCTGGTTCTACTTCATCCGTTACGCTTCTTGCATCAAACACTTCTCGTAAAGGATTTTCAATCTACAATGATTCGACAGCTATTTTATACATACGATTTCAAGCTACAGCTACAACAAGCAACTTTTCTGTAAAACTTCAACCAGATGCTTATTATGAGGATGCAATAGGGTATACAGGCATTGTAGATGGTATATGGGCATCTGCTACAGGCAACGCAAGAGTAACGGAGTATTCGTAAAATGCCACTATATAACCCTAACTTAACTCACCAGATCGCAGGTAATACCGCTGGTGCTACAGCAAACATCGCTACGGGAACATACCAGTTGGCTGGTGGTAATAATATTACACTTTCACAGAACGCTAACTCAGTAACAATATCCGCTGGAGCTGGGGGAGGAGGTGGAGGTTTTGCATCTGCTGGTCTTTCTAATATTGGTAATACCGCTGGGAACACGGGCCTAGTATCTAATCAGCTTGTTTTGGCTGGTGGTAATAACATAACCCTCTCTGGTTCTACTAACGGTGGATCAGCGACGGTCACTGTCTCTACTCCTACGCAGACAAATCAGACAGCAAACTTCTATGTATCTTCTAACTCGACGCAACTATCATCAACCGCTGGTATAGATTTACGATCTGTTACTTTTCAAGGCGCTGGCATCGCGTCTGTTGGTGTTTCAGAGGGCAAAGTACTAGTGTCTGTACCCTCTGGCGGTGGTGCTGGTGATGGTGGTAACGTCCTAGCTGCAGGAACAAGAACAGCTGGTTCAAACTCGACAGTGCTCTTCTCTAACTCCAATAACATATCTTTTGGTCTTAATACAACAGATGGCTCGGTAATGACTGCAAGCTATAATGATGCCAAAACCTACACACGATACAACAATGTCGATGGTGGAAGCCTCATAGGGTCTGTTACTGCGAGTAACGGTACATTGTGGCTAGCTCCATTTACCCCTTACGAGCCAGAAGGTAGATTCCCTGGTAATATGACGGTTAGCACTATGAACGCTTTTTTTAGTGGTTCACACACAGCAACAAATGCTTCTACTGGTACACATTCTAAATCCTGGTCACATGCTTTCTTTACTAGAGACGGAAACACCCTTCGACTTGTTTTTAGTGCATCAACAAGCGTAGGAACAAACGCAGCTAACGCAAGTGTGAGTTCTCTTTATCACGGATTGAGAGTATTGAGTTATAATTCGTCTCAGTTTTCAGACAGCGGAAGTAACACGGTCAGCCTTACCTTTGCAAAAGATTCAGTTTACTACATAGGCGTACATGAACGATCTTCAGGAACAGATATAGCTATAAGGCATATGTATTTTCATTACGGAGCATCGGCTCAAATGTCTGGAACTGTAGGTACTTCTACTGCTACGAACGGAACTATGTTTAAGCTCTATCCGTTTCATGGTGTAAGTAATGCGTCATTTTCATCGGCAATGCCAAGCAGCATTAATCTCGGTAGTATTCAGCATAACGCTGCTCTTGGGCAATTAGTGCCTGTTATTGCTCTGGAGAACTCGTTCTCCAGATATTAAGTTGTTTTAAAACATAACACTACTGCAAGGAGGTAGTTAATGGATAATAAGAAACCCCATATAAGCGTCCCGTTTAAGGACAACACGAGCCACCACAATGATATGGATTGGCACGAAAGACTAGAGAAAGAGCGTACATACAGAGATTTATCTACAATTATCCTTTGCCCTACAAGAGGCATGATTGCGAGCAGGGTAGTAGCTAACTGGCAGTATTTACGTCCCATGAATCAGAAAGTTATTGGCCCTATTTTCATGGAGCGTATGGAAGTGGGGGAAGCGTATAACGAGGGCCTAAAGATGATACTGGAAAACCCAGACTTCTCAAAGTTTAAATACCTCATGACTATAGAAGATGATAATTACCCACAATACCCCGATGGACTGATGAAACTATATGAAAACATGGACAAATACGACTGCATCGGTGGTCTGTACTGGACAAAAGGCGAGAATGGACAACCAATGTGCTACGGCGATCCCGATGTTAAGCCTCTTAATTTTATACCTAGAAACCCCACCCCGAATACATTAACTCCTTGCAATGGGCTAGGGATGGGGTTTAATTTGTGGAACTTAAACATGTTCAAGGATAAGAGATTTGAGTATGGAAAGTGGTTCAAGACTGAGCAAACATATATTAGAGACAAGGGAGTAAAATCGTATACACAGGATTTGTATTTCTTTGAAAAGGCGGTACAACTTGGCTATAAGTTTGCGTGTGATGCAAGAGTTCCCGTTATTCACTGGGACGAAGAAAATCAGCGAGCTTGGTGATTATGAAAAGCCACGAACATTGCTGGCAAAAATCAAAATCTTGGGTATTAGATGGGTATAGATTTACGGCGTATAAGTGTTCTTGCGGTGCGGTAAAGTTACCAACAATAAATAACAGGGAGAAATTATGAAAAGAGTCTTATTAACAGGTGTGTCTGGCTTTATGGGAGGCCACGTCTTGCGGCATATACTAATAACTACAGACTGGCATGTTGTTGGTATAGCTTCTTTTGCACACAAGGGAAAAACAGCACGACTAAACACACAATTAGACGGGTTGGATAGATCACGCTTTACTCTTGTAATTCACGATCTGAAAAAGCCTATTACGAGCAGGGTTGCAAAAGAGATAGGCAAAATAGACTATGTATTAAACGTGGCGAGCGAATCACACGTTGATAGGTCTATAGACGAGCCGAGAGATTTTATTGATAATAACGTACAGCTTATTTTAACAATGCTGGACTACGTTAGAGAGTTTTCAGTAGAGAAATTTATACACATTTCTACAGACGAAGTTTATGGCCCTGCAACTGATCACAACCACAGAGAAGGTGAACCACACAAACCATCAAATCCATACTCAGCTAGTAAGTCTGCACAAGAGTCCATCTGTTATGCTTACTGGCGTACCTATGGGCTACCAATAGTTATTACAAATACAATGAACATAATTGGAGAGACGCAAGACGCAGAAAAATTTGTGCCTATGGTTATACGTTCTGTAATGAGTGATAAGACAGTAGCAATACACGCTTCTGCAGACGGAGAAGTAGGTTCACGATTTTATCTCCACGCGCGTAATCAAGCCGATGCACTTGTTTACTTGCTAAAAAATCACACACCAACCAAATATCCAGCTGATGATATAGACAGGTTTAACATTGTGGGCGAAAGAGAAGTGGATAACTTAGAGATGGCTCAGATGATAGCACAATATGCAGAAAAAGAGCTTAAATACGAGTTAGTGGATTTTCACTCAAGCCGACCAGGGCATGATTTACGCTACGGATTAAATGGCGAGAAAATGGCAAAAATTGGCTGGAAACAACCAATGCTACTAGAAGAATCATTAAAAAGCACAGTGCAGTGGACAATTAACAATAAGGAGTGGCTATGAGTAAAACAACTAAACCAATGAAACTATCAATTGCTTGCGGTCAGAACATACCAGAGGGCTTTGTTGGTATGGATATACACGCTGGCGAAGGTGTAAAATATGTGGGCGATATACTAGACTTCTGGTCTAAGGATAATGTATGGTCAAAGATTAAAGACAACTCAGTAGACGAGATAGACTGCAGTATGTTTGTCGAGCATATACCCCACATCATAGAAGGTCACGGCATGAAATACGGCTATGATGATTGCTTTTATCTATTCTTTAATGAAGTATGGCGTGTGCTAAAGCCAGCAGAGTTTGATGAAGAGAACCCGAACCAACCGCTTAGAGGCTTTGCAAAAATAGTCACACCGTATTACTCTAGTCCTAGAGCCGATCAAGACCCAACTCATGTACGACGTATTTGTGAAGCATCGTACTTGTATTTGAATCAGGAGTGGTTGAAGAATAATAAACTAGATCACTACCCATCAAAAGCAAACTTTGATTTTAGTTATGCTTACAATATAAACGGTAGACTTGTGAACAGAAATCAAGAGTTTGTAGGAAATGCACTACTTACTGAGTTAAACGCTGCTGATGATTTAATTGTCACCCTAACTAAAAAGTGATCACATCTACCTGCTAATGATTTCATTGTCATGCTAGTAAGAAAAGTGGTACAATAGCAGTAACGGCTCTACAGCTTTCTGTAGAGCTTTTATATTTAAGGAGAACAAATGAGATATATAACGACAGCGACCACAACCACGATAGGACTAGCACACGGGCTACGGGTTGAGATCAACCAACCAACCACAGGAACAGTTACGATAGCAGACGCAGACGGCACTAAAGCAATCATTGCAGCTTCAACCCCTGCACAAGCAAAAATTTATTACGGCTTCAATGGATCAGTAACAGTAACAAATGCTTCTGATGAAAATATAACGGTCAGTATACTTAACACTACGAGATAATCATGCCAAAACTAGCAACAAATTGGAAAACACAAAGCGGAACTGACACGGTAGAAAGCCAGTCAGATTTTTCATTGTTGCTAGAAGATGGTTTTAATCTGCTATTAGAAGATGGCAGTGAGTTACTGCTAGAAAGCTCGGTTGTTACTCCTAAATCACCAACAGAATGGACACTCGCTGATAAAATACGGACTGCATGGGAAGCTAGGGATGGCTCTAGCACTGCTGTTTTAGGTGTAGCTAACACTAGGGTTACTGCTCAAGGGGATACTCGTGTGACAGCTCAAGGCGATACCAGAGTTACTGCTACGGTTACATTTACAAAGAAATTACCAACATCATGGAGTGAAGCATAATGGCTGAAGTAGATATAGCAGATTTAACTTCTCTTTCCTCTGGCGATGTAGATAGAGCTACTGATGTTTTAGAAATTCAAGACATCACGGCTAACCAGAGTAAGAAAATAACTCCTAACGCTCTTATGGGTATTTCAGGTGCGGCTGTAGGCACAACTGATTCCCAAAGTCTAACAAACAAGACTATTACTGCTCCAAATATCTCCGATCCTGTATTATCTGGTACGCTAACAGGAACATATACTATTGGTGGAACTCCAACATTTCCAAGCTCAGTAGTTACTCTGACAGGTTCACAGACACTTACAAATAAGGTGCTAACGAGTCCCACAATCAATACGGCAACTATAAGCAACCCAACTTTAACAGTAGATAGTATCTCGGAGTTTACTGGTGCTGCTGGCGTTACGATTGATGGAGTGTTACTCAAAGACAGCAAGATGAACGGCAGCTATCTTACTACCGATTCTGTGACTGATACGGTTTTAGACTATCCTCGTTGGTGGCAGGAAATAGCACGAACTACCCTTGGTGTTGCAGGTGACACAATTACGGTATCTAGTATACCAAGTAGAAGATACTTAATGATTATAGCTACCATATTTGATACAGGAGGCACTATAGGTTGTGCTCTAAGATTTAATAATGATTCTGGGGCTAATTATGCTCAAAGATATTCTGATGCTGGTGGAGCTGATACAACAGCAGTATCTGCAACTAGCCTTATATTTAGATCAGGAGTTGTGGCAGCACCACAGATTTTAATAGCAGAAATTAGTAATTACCAAACAGATGAGAAAGTTCTTTATACTAGAATGAGTGGAGCTAATACGGCTGGTGCAGGAACAGCGCCACAACGTGTCGAGGGTTCTGCTAAATGGTCTAATACAGCAGATTTGATTAATAGAGTTGATTTGATAAATGGTGGCTCTGGAGATTTAGCAATAGGCTCTGAAGTAATAATACTGGGGCATGACTGATGAAAATAACTTACACCGACATGCAAAATATAGCGCAAGAGATCATAGGTCTTACTGATGCGGTGACTTTGGGTAAGATTAAGCGAGATATTAACATCGGCGCTTCTAAGTTTCTTGCTGGACTAGGGCGTGAATACAACCGAAAAGCTCGCTTTACTGATTTAGTTGCTACTCAGCAGTATTACCAAATACCTGAAGACGGACACAAACTTAAAGAAATCATAGCAAACACTGGTGGCTGGAACGTACCGCTTGAGCAAATACCCGACGAACACGCATGGAGACAAATGAATATGATGAACACCACTGGTCAACCGTCTCACTACTTTATTAAAGGTTACGATGAAATTGGACTCTACCCTATCCCTTCCGCTACAGTTACAGACGGCTTGGAGTTAGTATTCTCACCAAAGCACGTAGAACTTACTCAAAACGATTACACAACAGGCACTATTACAGTAACAAATGGTAGTCAAACCATAACAGGATCTGGTACGACTTTCACGCCAAACATGGCAGGACAATGGCTGCAAGTAACAGATGGAACTGATGAGAATTGGTACAGAGTATCTAGTTATACAAGTGCTACAGTTTTAAGTATTGAAAATTACTATCAGGGCATATCTGGCAGCGCCAAGACATATAGAATTGGACAGGTAGTTGATTTACCAGAAGAATATGCCGAAGCACCAGTTGATTACGCTTGTTATCGTCACTTCTTAAAGCGTGGAACTATGGACAAGGCAGGAACATTCAAAACATTGTTTACTGAAGCACTAGACATGGCAAAAGAAGAGTATGGACAAACGACAGATAATCAGGTGATTTTAGCCGAACCAGAATACAGGCAATACAACCCGTTCAGAGGTGATCCACCAGCAAGTATATCAGCGTAAAGGAGAAGTATGGATAATTTTGAACCAATTGGACTTTCACACTTCTTCGGTGGTATGTCAACAGATAAAGAGCTTGGCTCAGATGCTCAGTTTTACTACGCCAAGCATATAGACTTTCGCAAGAATCCCTCTAGCGCTACATTATTACCGAAACCTACTAATGCAGACGGTGGTGTAGTTATTGATCTCGTACAAGGCATGGAGCAAATAGGTTCAGGTGTGCGTTACGCTATTGGTGACGCTGGTTATCTCTATAAAATATCAACAGCTGGTGTCTGGTCTGTCGCTACAAACATAGGTGAGGCTGGCGGTGCTGGTATTCTATACCGATCAGATGTAGATAATATGTACATTACTGGTCAAACAAAAGTTTCAAGAATTAGCAGAGTATCTGACACTGCAAGTATACAAAATAACTGGTTCGAGCGAGGTATAAGCACCTGCACAACTTGCTATAAAACAGGAGGCGTACAGACCTACACAACTCCCCTAGCTATTACCGAAAGCACTACAACCAGGCGAGCATTTACGTCAGATATTGAACCTCTGTATCAAATAGGAGTGAAGCTAGGTAGTAAGGGAACTGGAACGGTTACTCTAACTTTGCATGATGATGCTAACAATGTACTAGCGACAGTCGCTAAAACTACTGGCAACTTAACGGGCGGTGCAATAAACTATTTTGTGTTTACTACACCGATTAGAATACAAAGAGGCAACAACGGTGCTGGAAGTGCGCTAACCTATCACTACCACCTAACATCAACCGTAGCCGATACTGAAATCATCACTACTACATCTGGCTCACTAGCCGATTGTGATATGGAACTATGGGCTAACGCACTTGTAACCACTAAAAACGGTCTACATCCGATTACACAACTGAGTAACACTACGCTAATTGGTAACGGACGGTATGTCGCACAATATGAGCCATTGCAGGATAATCCAACAACTGCTGATTTTCTAAGGCATAGGTTGACATTACCGCCAGGCTTTGAGGTCTGTGGTTTTGCTCAGAAAAACTTGATGACGGTTATTGGTGCTGAAAAACGCAGTGATAGCGGTGAATTTCAAGAGGGGGCTTTATTCTTTTGGGACGGCGTATCTGAAACCTATAACGACTTCTGGCTAGTCCCAGAGGGAAGTCCTGAAAGTTTGTTTAGCCATAAGAACGTCGTCTACTTTATAGCTTCAGGCTCACTGTATCGTATGCGTGGCGGTGATGAGCCTATTAAGATACGGACATTCAGAAACACCGATAGTGAATATTCTAGTGTTACAGATAATACACACGTATATCCAAACATGATGACTGTTCGCAGAAACATCTTACTTATGGGCTACCCGTCTACTACTACGAACGTCAACCTTGAATATGGGGTTTACTCACTTGGCTCTATTACTAATGAGTACCCTGAAAGCTTTGGCTACTCTTACACTACATCAAATGGTACGAACATTGTAGATAGTTCTAATGACTTAAAGATAGGTATGGTGAAGAACTACGGTGATACACTGTATATTTCATGGCGTGATGACTCTGCAAATCCTCAACAGTACTCAGTTGACAAAGTAGATAACAGCTCGCTTCCTGCAAGCACTGGAACAATGGAGACTTTGACTTTTGATGCTGGACAACCATATAAGTACAAGCGAGCTGGTTATTTTATTGCTACCTTTGAAACTTTGCCAGAGAATACATCTGTAACATTAAAGTGGAAAATAGACGGAGAATCTAACTGGAACTACAGCGCTGCTGGTACAACAGGAAATTACTTAATAGCTCCCATAGGATCACAAGGGGGTACTAATTATCTAAAAATAGAGTTTGGTGTAGACTTAACTTGTGACGGCACAACCAGTCCTGAGATTACAGGCATCTTTCTGTTTACTGATCCACTTAAAAAGCAGCGACCAATTGGAGGATAAATGCTTAGTTTTGCTAAAATAGAATCAGGCGCAGGTAAATACCCAAAACAGATATATGATGATAAGGAAGATCAGTCCTACGGATTTAATCCTGCAAGAAAATTACAGACAGGTGTGATGAGAGGAACTCACACTATTGTAAACGCAGACGGTTCTAAAATAACTTTAGGTAAAGTTCCAGGAACAATTGATGAGTTTGGTATCGCTTTTTTTGATGCAGATGGCACACAGATTTTTAAATTAACTGGAGCAACCCTATTCATGTATGACTCCGACACTGGTTTAAACAATTTACAACTTGGAACACTACCAGATGGATCAACAGGATTAGTAATAGCTAAAGACGGTTATAGCGTAGATGAGGCATTTTCGTGATAGATGTTGATAAACTAAATTATCTAAGTCTACATCCCATAGATAAGATAGTCGCAGAAGGTACAATATCTATTGTAAATTCTGGGGCAACATCTTTTCCTCAAGGATCTCTTATAGTTTCTGAGACTATCTCTAATACATACGGAAGAAAGGCTTTTGCAAGAGCGTCATGGTCTATTGATTCAGGTGTGAGCTATCAGTCTTTAGAGTCTCAAGTTACCTATAGTTTTTTGTATAATACTGTTGCTCCGGCACCAGTCACATCAACACCGCTTAGAGGCCTGAAAGCAGCAATATCAATTGGAGTTAGTGACACGCTAATAACTTTCAGAACAGCTAACGGATTTCACGGTACAGTCACAGACAACGGTACTACTATTTCGTATACTCCAACGTCACAGACATTTATTATTAATTATGCAATATTTGAAAGAGAATGATGGTAGATTTAAGTAAAGTAAATTTTCTCTCATCTCTAAACTACCTTAAAAGGGAGTCCAGTCTTGTAGGTAACTCGACACTTACTTTAGGTGGAGCAGGTACTACTGTAACCTATGACGTAACGCACAACTTAGGGTATGTTCCTTTTTACACGATAGGCGCAGAAGTTTCTCAAGATGGTATTCTATGGTCTAATGAAGTAGTAGATCAGTACACCCAGACTACTTTATCAGGAATCAGTAACGATTATCCTACTTTAATGTCGTGGTGTACAACAACAACTCTTACTATCGCATTGTATAATAATACTTCTCCTGTTCAATCTGGTGCAATACCTATTTACTGGTCAATATATTTGGATTACACAACATGAGTGTAGATTTAACAAAGTTATCACTACATAGCAACTATAATGCTTTTAAAAACACCACGGAGTATACGGGTACGCTTACTATTTCTGGAAGTACCACAGGCGGTGTTAACACTCGTTCTTTTGATGTCACACTGTTCACAGACCCAGACATGTTAGATATAAGTTTTAATGGAAATTCTGCAGGAACAGATCAAAGACCCGATGATGGCTGGTTTAAAAAAGGTTCAATCTGGGTTCCTACTGATAATGCAGGTGGTGGAAATCCGAGCATGTGGACAATAACCACATCTTTAACAGGTAATGTCTTAACTATTTCTGCGGTGTACATACAAGAGTTTAGTACAGTCGAAGCGTTAACATCTACAGATTTTAGTTATAGGATAGTAGATTATTCTGTATTTTGAACATTTATGGTACAATCTAAATAACAGCTCTACAGCTTTTTGTAGGGCTATTTTTATATAAGGAAAACTATGCCACCATCATCACAAGCAGCTTATCAATCACTACAAGCATTTAAGCCACGAGAGGCTAAAGATGTCATGGGCGAAGCCGAAGCTAAGTACGACATTACAGGTAAAAAAGACCGACTTTCCAGCCTAAGAGGATTAGTTGGCAATTTGCAAAGTTCTGTTGAGGCAGTTGATCCGTCCGTAACTGCTCGTACCTCTGGTACTTTTACAACAGAAGGTCAAAGAAGCGCTTTAGTTAACAGAGAACGTCAACCTATACTTGGAAGTCTTGCAAAAGAGCAACAGGCTTTAGGAATTGAACAGCAGGGTTTTGCAGAGTCTCAGAACTTAGCCACTCAAATGGCTAGTGCTTTAATGAACCAAGACCAAACTACTTATCAGAAATTACTTGACCAGTATAATACTGCCAAGACCGCAGAAGACACGGCTGAACAAAGGCGGCAGTATGAAGCTACTTTAGCTGAACAGAGACGGCAATTTGACGAGCAACAGAAAACAGCCAGATCTGCAGCAAGTGGTGGAGCTTATGACTTAGCTGCTATTCTTAAACAGTTGGGTGTTGGTGGCGCTCAAAAAGAAGAAGCGAAAGCACCTGAAGTAGCTCAAAGAGAAAAAGACGCTCAGTATCTTGGAAATCTTATGTCAGAAGCAGACCCAAGTACAAGACTCCAACTTATAGCAAGTCTTAGAAAAGCAGCTAAAAAAGGAAACGCTGAGTCAGCACGTAAATTTGAATTAGGTAAGCAACTAGGATATTGGAAGTTCTAATGGATCAAGCAGAGATCAAACGATTACGAGGTATCGCAGAAGCTTCTGGCGCTCAGAGGGTAGCCACTAGTTCGGTATCTAAACCTAAAAATAAGTCACCAGGCTTTACTGCTTGGTTGTCAGAACTTAGTGGTACTGGTGGCGCTTTGGCTGGAGCGGCTGCTGGAACTGCTCTTTTGCCTGGCATTGGTACGGTCTTAGGTGGACTAGCTGGTGGTTTTCTTGGTGGAACAGGTGGAAAACTTGCAGAGAATAAAGGGCGCGACAATGAATTTAGAGTGAGCGAAGCGTTAGGAGAAGGTGCAATGTCTGGTCTACTTGGCGCTGGCCCGATTAAACTTGCTAAAGTTGCTACTGGAGCAGGTAATGCTCTCCTTAAAGGTGGCGGTAAACTTGCAGTTAAAGAGGGTGCAGAATCAGCTCTAGCCAAGAAATTATTTACAAAGACTGCTACAGAGGGTTCTGAAGGATTACTAAGCAAAGTTGGTTCAGGTCTTAGAAAAGACGTTGTATTGCCAAAAGTAACAGCTGGTGTTGGTGGCGCTCAAAAAGAAGAAGCCATATCTAAAGTTGCAAGTAAAGTCCCTGGGCTATCCTCTAAGGGCAAGTATAAGAATTTACAACCAGAAATGGAAAAACTTACAAAACAGATTACGCCACTATTAACAGCCTCAAAAAAGACCGTTGGCTCTGATGACCTACTTACAACTATACGGAAAAATGCAGAAGAGTCTAGCCACTTTCTAGCAGGTGACGCGGCTTATGAGAAGCAACTAGCTTCTGTACTTTCCGATTTGTCTACTAAAACTGGGGGGTCTAAGAAACTCAACGCTACCCAAATATTTGATTATAAAAAAGGTATGGACATGAACAGCGTCTTTACGAAGCTAGAAAAGGGAGCGGACTTAAATCCAAAAGAAGCCGCTCGTCTTGCTGTGTGGTCTTCACTTGATGACGGAATAACAAAGGCAGCTCCTGCCGTTAAAGAACTTACAAAGCAACAATCACTACTTATGCAAAGCGCTCCAGGTCTCAAAAAGGGTGCTGAAAAAACTGTTGGAGTTCCATTGCTAGGCATTAAAAGCCAAAAACTTGCACAAGCTGGACAAGCTGTAAAAGAGCTAACTGGTAGGGTGATGCAAAGAGGAAGTGGTGTTACTGGAGGTGCGGTTGAAAGCCTAGTTAAGACACCTTCTGCTCTCGGCATTTTAAGTCGTGTTGGAGCTGGTAGCAAAATAAACTCTGCTCTTAATCCGATACCTGTAACAGAAGCGCCAGTAAACGAGAACATTGATCCTACTACAGGTTTACCAGTAACTGATACTGCACAACTAGAAGAAGCTGGTATGTCTCAAGATATACTTAGTCAACCAGAACAGCTAAAACAAGGCTTGCAGGCTGCTGCTATGAAAGCATTAGCTGCTGGTGACACTAAAGGGCTTGACAGCATTGTTAAAACTGCAGGTTTACTAGAGTCGCTTGGTGCTATACCGAGTGCGGAAGAAGCAAAACCACTAAAGAAAACAGAGGGACAAAGAGCTAGAGATGGCGCTGCACGATTAACAGAAAAAGCAATGTCACAACTTGAGGCTGGAAGTATTAACACAGGGCTGGTTAGTGGAAACTTTGAAAAAGTTAAGAGTATATTTGGCAAAGCTGATCCTGAGACATTAGAGTTTAATACTACTGTAAGCAATCTATTGGCTGTTATCGCTAAAGCTAACGCTGGTACTAGTTTTACTGCTGGTGAAAAAGCTCTATTGCAACAGTACGCTCCAAAAGTGGGGGATAGTGGTCAGGTTCTAAGAACAAAACTAGCAGCATTAAAAGACGTATTCTCTCAAGCACAAGAAGCTGAATATGGCACAGAATATCAACCAGACGTAACAGTAGGAGCAATATAATGAAAGCTGGGTACAAGAAAACTAAGGCTAAAAAAAGCATAGAAAAGGCTTACATGGGTGATATGCCGATGCCTCAGCCTACTATCTCCATTGATGAAGAGCTGCTTGCAGATGTGAAGAATTGGAAGATCAATAGTGAGTATTCTGTTGAACTTAAAGTTAAATTAACTGGCTTGCACAAGAAATATGATAGTGAAAAAATTTGTGCAGACTTTGAAATATTAAGCGCGGAGACAGATAAAGACTAATGGACGAGAAAGTATCAGAACTTGATGCAATACCAGTGGTAGATAGAGCCACTGATTTATTGTATATCGTAGATGATAGCGCTGGTACTTCTAACAACGTCACCCCTAATAATCTTTTGGGTATAACTGGCAACCCTCTAGGGCATACTGACACTCAGACTGTTTCAAATAAGACTTTAGGCATAACCAACACAATTACAGCCTCAGATGCACTATTTACCCTACAGGACAACTCAGACAACACCAAACAGGCTCAGTTCCAACTTTCAGGCATCACGACAGGCACAACTAGAACGTATACACTACCTAACGCTTCCAGTACACTTGTTGACTTATCCACAGCACAGACACTTACAAACAAGACTTTGACTTCACCAACAATTAATACCGCGACAATAAGTAACCCAACATTAACCGTTGACACAGTATCAGAGTTCACTGCAGCAAACGGTGTCACAATTGATGGGCTTAATATTAAAGACGCAGCGTTAACTACAGCAAATAGTGTACCTAATTCAACATTAAGTAATAGTGGTGCTTTTAGTTCAAACTGGGCTTGGACTGCTTACACACCTACAGTATCTTCTGCATCTGGAACAATTACTACAGCATCTGCAACGGGTAAGTCTACACAAATAGGCAAAACCGCGTTTGTAGATATGGCAATAACTATAACTACCAATGGCACAGGTGCTGGCGCAGTACTTGCCACACTACCAATTACAGGGTTTTCTGCTACGCGTATTCTTGGTTATGGTAGAGCTAATGTTGTATCTGGCAACCAACTACAAGCAAGGGGTAGCAGCACCTCACAAGTAGCAATATACAACTACAATGGCACGTATCCAGGTGTAAACACAGAGGTCTTGCTAGTAACTGTAATTTACGAGGCAGCATAATGACTAGAGAACCAGAAGCCTCAGAAAATAACAACGAACTAATTATCTATAGACTAGATGAGATTAAGGGTGAGATCGTTGAAATAAAAAAACAGTACGTTACTAAAGAAGAGTCGCTTGCACTTAGAGCAGAAATACATAGCTTACGTGAAGAGATACAAGAGATTAAGAAAAACCGTAACTTGATTGGCTGGCTTTATCCAACACTTTCCGCAGCGTTTTCAGCATTGTTTACATACTTAATAATTGAGTTCTTTAGAAATAAGTAAGGGAGAAAATATGCGTAGAGCAGTTCACGGCAACCCAACAATAACCAGTAGACACGGACAACGTACAAACATGGGAATGTACGGAAAGCATTTAGGCTATGACTATTTGGTAGTTAATCAACCTGTTGTAGCACCAGAGTCAATGGTGATTACAGGTTTATTCTATGGCGGTTCTGGCGGTAATTATATTGAGGCTAGAGGCAAATATACGCATCGTTTTCTCCACTTGAGTAGACATAGCGTTTTTAAAAGGTTTAATGTTTCAGTTGGTCAAACAATTCCTGAAGGTACTGAATTTGCACGATCTGGCAATACAGGAGTTACTACAGGCGCTCATTTACATCATGATACTCGTAAAAACGGTACAAGTTGGAACTCAGGTTTTGATAACTATGTAGACTGGGAAAATATAATTGCAGTTGCACCTCCACCTGTTCCTGGTATGCCTCCTGTAGGTTCGTCTGTTAGATTTACTGTTTCACGTACCGCCTTTGTTGCTGGCACAACCACAGTTAAAGGAACGCTACTACCAGACATCCGTATTGTCCGAGGATACGATCCTACTTACTCTAATCGCATCTTAGTCAATTCAGCATCGGTGGGTAATGGAGTAGCTGTAGCACTCTACTATACTAACGGTGTGAAGATCGACGGATGGAAACTAATTTAAAAGGAGTATACTATGGAAATCAACTGGAAAGACATAGCTACAAGAGCAATAAAAACATTTATACAGGCATTTATAGCTGTAGTGCTTATTGCTGATGAGCCACTTTCAAGTCAAGCGCTTGTTGCTGGAGCAGCAGCAGGTATCTCAGCAACATGGAACTGGATTAAAGCAACTATCTAGTAATGCTATGGAGGGTTCGCCAAATCAGTACACAGTGCCAATAAAAGAGCACGGCAGGGTAATTGATCCTGACGAATATCTGGCTCGGTATGCTGAAATGGCGGACTTTCTTATTGATGTAGAGACGTTAGGAGAGGCAGCATGACACAGAACAAGATCATACCAGTAAAACGAACCGTTATACGGCTTAGTGATGATGGGCAGGAGATGCTCCTAGACCCACGTTTTGATCGCGCAGACATATTTCCCTGGCTAGGCTATGGGATATTGCGTATTTCAACTGATGATGGTTTAAGCCATACACACGTTGATCAAGAGACAGCTATAGAAGTACATAAGTTCTCTGGTATACCACTCGTTACCTTTGATCACATGTACGAACCAGACTATGATAAGTACCTAGAAGTACAACAACGCTTAGTAGACGATAGTTGGTTGAAATGACTTTACGCTCTCGCAGAACAGAACTACTGTACTGGGTGCATCGTAAACTGAAATTGACTCGTGAACTTACAGAAGAACCAACACTAGAAGATTTTACCTACTGGCGGCTTATTAAAAACCGTTACCCATATAACGCTCGTTGCTCTAAAAGCCTCATGCTCATACCTAAAAGAGTGTTTGCTACCCTAGAAGAGGCTACACACAGAGAGCGAGAAGAATACAACCATCTTATACAGACACTATCGTATGACTTCCTGCTATGGAACGCACCACGCAAACAAACAAAACCAAAACACTACCATGTACATTTATTAACGTATAAAAAAGGTGTATTTTAGTAAATAAATTTATTGTAAGATTTTATTGAAACTTCAATTGTTCGTATAGATCCTCTATTGTCGTAGTTTGCTTCACTTATTATCATGGTATTTACTGATACTGATTCTACATATGCAACGTGACCATAGCGCCAAGCAATTGATCCGGCTATGGGTGTGTTTGAAACAATCCAGCCATCTCTTTCAGCTTGCCACTTCCAATCAGAAGCATCATTCCATGCAGGTACAAAAGTCTTAGTCCATACAAGCCATGTACATTGTCCTGCTTTAAAGTGTCCTTGTGGCGCACGTCCGCTTGTTCTGGGCGTGTTTTCACGTGAAACGGTAACATGTACGGGTTTCTTCAAACACTCTGCTGTATCGGCGCGTATGTATTCTATGTCTGTATTACACTTGTAAAAATTTTGAGCAATTTTCTCTTCTACAGTCAATTCTGGTATTACTTGTTCTACTATTGCTTGTTCTTGTTTTGGTATTAAATAGTCAATGAGTAGGTTAGGCTGCTCCATAGGAACGCCAAGTAAAGCTAAAATCATAATGGGGGCTATCCGAAGCAGTCAATTTAGCCAAATTATTCCTTTATAGTTACGTTGTTAGTACCACCAGGGCTATTACATTATACAATATTACAAATCAATCTATTTAAAACATAGGATCGCCTCCCTGATAAGGTTTTGACATCCCTCACAGTACCTCCTTACTTACGATCATAACGTGTCTGGTGTGTCTTAGAGCCAGCGTACTCCCCCTGAGCGACACCCATCAACACCACTTATCCACAGTTAATATCAGGTACGGCTTATGCTGTATAGGATATGTAACCTTTGATTTTTTATAGAGTCAAGGTTAGTCAAACACTCTAGTTATGATGTTTTTTTGCAGAGTTATTTTTATAAACTCTACCCCGAACGCCAAAGTTCGTTGCATACATAATACATAGTGTGCTATAATTTGTAAAGTTATAACTGAACGCCAAAGTAAAAACCCCAGAATAAACCCTGGGGTTTTGCTTTTCTCTGGACAAGAAATTACGTACAACTGCATTGTTGCGTGTATATTATAGTATTAAAAATACCCCTAGCACTATTGTGGGGTATTTTACTGTTTGTTATAAACTCACGGAGGATTTTGTCTGTACGGGGTAAAGTGCAAGCGTGTGCCACCGCTATGTATGGATTATATCACGATTAT
>JACCDG011182122.1_pt1 | contig 27068 bp, 38 predicted proteins | sample 7442471 | NCBI WGS metagenome assembly JACCDG01 (sample SAMN15323444, study PRJNA562643) | freshwater metagenome | isolation source: river surface water | place: USA:Blue River Watershed | collected 2017-08-17 | reverse complement strand
GTGGAACAAGCGTAAGCGGCCCAGGCTCCGATTTATTCGTGACCGCACGAAAAATTCGTTAGAGCCACCACGTCCATACCTGCGCCCAAAGCAACACGGACTGCCAGCGCGGGGAAACCCTGGCAGTAAAGCTCTGGAGACAGCGCCATGAAGCAATCCATTCGAGCCCTATTCAACTCGTTCAGCCCATTCGGCCGCTTCTGGCTGTTCCTTGGGCTGTCCTCTTTGGCAGCTGCCGCCGGCATGTCGTTCATGGTCGGCTGGAAGATGACCGCACTTCACGCGATCTTTCTCGCCGTGCTTAGCTTCGTGACGGCGTTTCTCCCCGACGCGGCCTATCGCGCTTGGAATGAGGGCAAGAGCGGCGTTGCCGTGATCCTTGCCATTCTCGCGATGCCGCTGTTCGTGATCGAGTTCGGCCAGCACGCAGCCTATACGGCCGGCATTCGTGGCAACGATCTCGCCATCACCAAGGTTCAGAACGTCAAGTATGACGATGGCCGCGGCGACGTGGAAGACGCCAGGAAGACCCTCGCCCTATTCGAGACCCGCCTTGCCGAGCTTCAAAAGGCCAACGGCTGGAGCGTGACCGTTACCGCCGACGCACTCCGCGCCAAGCTCGAAAGCCTGAACCTCGCAATCAAGCTCGAAGCCGAGCGCAAGGGATGCAAGGCCAAATGCTTGGAGCGCACCAAAGAGCGTGACGAGATAGCCAGTCGCATTGCCGTTCTTGAACGTGTCGACGACGTGACCGCCAAGATCGAGGCAACCAAGAAGGTGATTGCATCGGCCCGCACCAAGTCGGCAACGATCGAGCACAAGTCATCGCAAACCGAGCACATGAACGCATTCTTGTCCAAAGCCGCATCATTCGTCGGCAAGGGCGAGCTTGTTCCCGACGCCTACACTGAGGAAGGCACGCAGCTCAGCGCCAACCTAGCCATTGCACTGGCTGGCACCGGCCTACCTGCATTGGCTCTGTTCATTGCCGGCCTCTATCGCCGCGAGGAAGACGAGACGCCCAAGGCTACGCAGACCATCGACGGAAGCCGTACCCTCATTGAAGCCGCGCGCCTCAAGATGGCGACTTGAATTCTTGAAACCGAAATCAAGTTAATCAAGATGCATGGTGGACCAAGATTAGGAGCCGGAAGACGCAAGGGCTCCACGAATACCAAGACAGCCATCGAACGCGCAGCCGTTAAGGAGAAGGTCGAGGCCATCAAAGCTGAAGGCGATCTTCCTCTCGACGTGCTGCTCCGCATCATGCGCTCGTCAAAAGACGAAGCCGTCATTATCGACTGCGCCAAGGCTGCGGCCCCCTATGTTCACCCAAAGCTCGCCTCGATCGAGCACAAGGGCGACCCGGACAACCCGCTAGAGACAGTCACACACATTGTCCTCACGTCACCTGAAACCGACGACAGCACGGATAGAACTGCCTCCCAAGCTCATCCCGGTATTCACGGGCCAAGCTGACGTACGGGGCGCTTACGGCGGGCGAGGATCGGGCAAGACCAGATCATTCGCCACGATGACGGCGGTTCGGGCTTACATGTGGGACATGGCCGGCAGAGAGGGGATGATTCTCAGCGCTCGCCAATTTATGAACAGCCTTGACGATTCTTCCATGGAAGAGATCAAGGCGGCGATCCGGTCTCAGCCTTGGCTTCACCGGCATTTCGACATCGGCGAAAAGTACATCAGAACGAAGTCAAGGCGCATCTCTTACAGGTTTGCCGGCCTCGATAGATCACTGGACAGCATCAAGTCGAAGTCTCGCATTCTGCTTTGCTGGGTGGACGAAGCCGAACCCGTAACTGATGAAGCCTGGATAAAGCTGATCCCGACGCTGCGTGAGGAAGACTCGGAACTGTGGGTCACTTGGAACCCGGAACGCAAGCGCAGCTCGACGCACAAGCGGTTCAGGGAAGCAACCGACCCGCGCCAGAAGGTGGTGCAAATCAACTGGCGAGACAACCCGTGGTTTCCCGACGTTCTCGACCGCACGCGCTTGCGGGACATGAAAGCCAGACCAGAACAGTACGGGCACATTTGGGATGGTGACTTCTCGTCGGTCTTCGAGGGCGCCTACTACGTTCGCGAACTGATCGCGGTCAAGGGAAGCGGGAGACTGCGCCACGTACCTGCCGAGCCTCAGTTGCCCGTGCACACGGCATGGGATCTCGGCATAGGCGACAGCACTGCCATCTGGTTCTTCCAGATCATCGGCAACGAGGTCCGGATCATCGACTTTTACGAGAACAGCGGCCAGGGACTGCCACACTACGCCAGCGTGCTGCAGGCCAAGGGCTACCGCTACGGCGACGACTGGGTGCCTCACGATGCCAAGGTCCGCGAACTGGGAACAGGCCGAACTCGAGTCGAGACGCTGCAGGAGCTGGGACGCAAGCCAAAGCTGATACCGCAACATACGCTCATGGATGGCATCAACGCTGTTCGCGAGACGCTGCCTCACTGCTGGTTCGACGAGCAACGCACCGACTACGGCCTCGACGCTCTGAGGCAATACCGCAGTGAGTATGACGAGAAGGCCAACGTATTCGACGACCGCCCGCTCCACGACTGGACCAGCCACGCAGCCGACGCTTTCAGGTATCTCGCGATGGCCTGGAAAGAACTGAAAGCCGAAGTTCCCGCCCCGCCGCCGAAGACCAACCACGTTCTGGAAGTCGGCAAGGACGGCGTTCTGCGCTCCAACATGAGCGTCAAGGAAATCATCGAAATGAACCGCAGGAAGCGCGCCGTTAATGACTAAGAACGACGGCCAACAGATCGAGACCGAAGCCAAAGCAGTTGAAGGGGGCATGACCCCTGTAGACGTGTGGCTTAAGCACATCGAGAAAGCCAAGGAAGACGAGAAAGACTGGCGGGACAGCGCCGAGCGGGCGATCTGCATCTATGAGGCTGGCGAGCCCACGGGGATGGGGAAGAACGCGACCACGAGCAAATCAGCGTTCAATATCTATCACAGCAACATCGAGACCATGGTTCCCGCGGCGTACAACTCGACGCCGATTCCCGACATCCGCCGCCGCTATGACGACCCAGACCCCACGTCAAAAGCTGGCGTCGACATCATCGAGCGCGCGATCAGCTACAGCGTCGATCAGTACGAATTCGACACCACGATGCGCGATGTGGTCCGCGCGTCCCTGACGGCCGGCCGTGGCGTTCCGCGCGTTCGTTACAAGCCGAAGATGAAGCAGGCTGTCGACCCGATGACGGGACAGCCGGTCGAGGTGCTGGGCTACCAGGAAGTGACCTGCGAAGTCGTTCCGTGGGATCGCTTCATCCGTGGCCCAGGCCGGACGTGGGATGAGGTTAAATGGATTGCCTTCGAGCACGATCTGACCCGCGATGAAATCGACAAGCTGGCCGAGCGCGACACGAGCCAGGACATTTCGATCAACGATCAGGACAAAAACGGCGATCGCAAGGGCAAGGCCAAGCCCGACGCAGGCATCTACAAGACCACGAAGGTCTATGAGATATGGGACAAGGGCCGGTCGATGGTCCTGTTCATCCGCGACGAGCGCACATCGGAGCCGCTGCGCGTCGAGGACGATCCGTTGGGATTGCCCGAATTCTTCCCGGTTCCGCGTCCACTGCAGCCGATTTGGCGCCTGTCGAGCCTGACGCCGGTCTGTCCCTACGACATCTATCAGTCGTTGATCGAAGAACTCGACACGGTAACGAAGCGGATCACGAAGCTGGTGCGCCAGCTCCGCGTCAAGGGGCTCTACAACAGCGAGATGAAGGCGGATTTCGGCAAGCTGCAGAGCGCTGATGACGGCATCTATGAGCCTGTCGACGATGCGACGAAGTTTGCGGCCGGCGCTGGTGGGCTCGATAAGCAGGTGTGGAACTGGCCGATCGAGACCATCGCGGGCGTGGCTGAGAAGCTATACGAGCACCGCGATAGGATCGTTCAGACGATCTATGAGGTCACCGGACTGTCCGACATCGTGCGCGGATCGACGGCAGCGAGCGAGACAGCCACGGCGCAGCAGATCAAGGCGCAGTATGCCGGGTTGCGTATTCAGCACTTCCAGAAGGAAGTGCAGCGGGTTGCCCGCGATCTGTTCCGCATGAAGGCGGCAATCATCTGCAAGCACTTCAGCACCGAGAACTTGCAGATCATGACCGGGCTGCAGGTGACGCCGCAGATCGAACAACTGATCCGCTCGGACGCGTTGCGCGCCTATCGCATCGACATCGAGACCGATTCGACGATCCGCGGCGACGTTGGCCGCAAGCTGGAGCAAATGAGCCAGTTTATCCAGGGCACGGCCCAGTTTGCTCAGGCCATCGGTGGCGTAATCCAGACCGCACCGCCGCTGCTGCCGATGTTCACGGAGATCTATGCGAGCTTTGCCCGTCAATTCGACCTCGGCAAGCAGGCCGAAGACGCGCTCGACGGCATGACGGAGCAAGTCAAGCAGTTCATGCAGCAGCAACAGAGCCAGCCGAACCCGGAAGCCGAGAAGGCAAAAATCGAGGGCGAGTTGCGGCAGCAGGAAATGGGCATGAAACGCGAGATGGCCCAGGAGGAGCTTGGCTTCAAGCGTGAGGCTCATCAGATGGACATGCAGATGAAGACCTTCGACCTGCAGGTGAAACAGCAGTCTGCCCAAATCGACATGGAAGCCAAGCAGCGCGGGGCGGAAATCGACGCCCAGAAAGCCGTGCTAGGTGCCCAGGTCGCACAGCAGAAAGCCGCTATGCAGCCAAACGGAGCCGCACGCCAATGAGCCGATACGTCTGGGACTCGAAATCCTACATCTTCCGCGACCGCAAGACCGGCAAGCCGATGGAAGTCCGCGACGACAACGCGATCTGTGCGCCGATGATCATTTCCGACATTCCCGAGTATCGCAGCCCGATCGATGGGCGGCCGATCACGTCGCGCACGCATCGTCGGGAAGACTTGAAGCGCAACGACTGCGTTGAGGTCGACCCGCCGAAACGTCCGCGCGGGTTCAAGAATGAAGCGTATGCCCGCAAACACAACCTTCCCTTGATGGAGCGCTAACGATGGACCCTCAAATGATGCCGCCCCCGGGTGGACAGCCGCAGCAGCCCCAGCAAGGCCAAGGCATGCCGTCTGAACAGGAAATTATGATGGCCGGGATGATCGCGCTCGGCCTCGTTCCGCCGCCAGGACAGGGCCAGCCACAGCAAGGCCAGCAGCAACCGGGCGGCGGCGCCAACGCACGCATTGCACAGCAGTTGATGGGTTAAGGACCGACCATGAGCCTCGAAGACCTCAACGCAGCGCCCGAAGTCGAAGCGCCAGCGCCGGCACCTTCCGAGCCCGCACCAGCCGCACCGGCAGAGACAGCGGAAAACAAGGCCGAGCAAGCCGAGAAGGATCTTGACGACGATCTGCGGGCTACCTTCCGCAATGCCAACAAGGCGCGCGAGGAGGATGGCAAGTTCGCGGCCAAGGATGGCAAGCCGGCAGAGAAGGTCGACGAGGCCAAGCCTGTCGAAGCGCCCAAGGTCGAAGCGGTCCCCGTTGTCCCCGCGCCGGCAAGCTGGAAGAAAGAAGCTGCGGCCGAATGGGCCAAACTCCCGCCCACCGTTCAGCAGTACGTGGCGCAGCGCGAGACCGAAGCACACTCGGCCATTTCTGAACTCGGCCAGTATGCCAAGCGTATGCAGCCGATCGGCGAGGTGATCCAGCCGCACGTGGATCGCATCCGCGCCGCCGGCGACAACCCGGCCGGGTACGTTCAAAAGCTGTTCGCCGCCGATCAGTGGCTTGCCCGCGATCCGGTCGGCGCCATCAAGGCTCTCGCCCAGAATTATCAGGTGGACCTCAACGCGATCGCTGACCCGTTCAGCATCGGCGCAGATCCCCACCAGCAGCAGATGACTGCCCAGCTCAACGCGGCTTGGCAGGAAATCGACCAACTCAAACGGCAACTGGGAGACACGCATCAGCGCGTCGTGGGCCGCGAATCCCATGAACAGCAGATCCGCCAGTCATCCTACGAGCACACAGTCTCAGCGTTCGCGGCAGACAAGCCAGATTTTGGCGACCTCGCCGACGATATCGAGCACGCAATTCCGGCTATCCGACGCTCCAACCCCAACCTATCGCCCCAGGAAATGTTGAAAGAGGCTTACGAGCGCGCCAGGTGGGCAAACCCCACCACGCGGACGAAGCTGATCGAGACGCAGCGGGCCGAGGCGGAAAAGAAGCGGTTCGAGGAAGCCAAGACAGCGGCCAACACTGCGAGACGCAGCGCGGCCATCAACGTCAACGGTTCAGCCCCCATCGGCAAGCAGATGTCATTGGATGATGACCTGTCGTCGATCTGGCGCCGGAACCACGCAAACTAAGGTCCTGAGAAATGCCCAGCCCCAACTCAACCTTCACCGAAATGGTCACGACGACCATGCGGAAGCATTACAAGAAGGTGGTCGACAACGTAACCGACAACAACGGCCTACTGACCGTGCTCAAAGAAAAGGGGCACATCAAGACCGACGCCAGCGGCGGCTACGAAATCGCCATTCCTCTCAGCTACGCTGAGAACAGCACATATCAGCGCTATTCCGGTTACGACACGCTGAACATCGGCGCATCGGACGTTCTGTCTTCTGCCAAGTTCGACTGGTCGCAGGTTGCGCTGCACGTCACGGCGTCCGGCCGCGAGCTTCGGATGAACAATTCCGAGCAGAAGATGATCAACTTGGTGAAGGCGCGGACGGACGTTGCGTTCGCCACCGCTGCCAACAACATGAGCATCGATCTCTACTCGGATGGCGCTTTGTCCAACCAGATCGGCGGCCTCGCCAACCTCGTGACCAACGACGGCACCGGCACGGTCGGCGGTATCGTGGCCGGCACATACACCTTCTGGAAAAACAAGTTCCAGGAAGTGGCCGGCGGTGACGTGGCGGTCGATGGTGCGCTGTCTGGTACGGCTATCACTTATGCCAACCTTCGCGCCGGCATGAATTCGCTATGGCTCGCCACCAACCGCGGCAACGACAAGCCGGACCTGATCGTCGCCTCGCACGACATGTACTCGCTGTACGAAAGCGGCCTGCAGGATCTGCAGCGCTACGCGGATAGCAAGATGGCGTCGGCCGGATTCGAAGCGCTCAAGTACAAGTCGGCCTCGGTGATCTTCGACGACAACACCAATTTTGGGACGACCGCTGAGAAGATGTACTTCCTCAACACGAAGTACCTTTATCTGATGGAGCATCCCGATGCGCGGTGGTCGGAAGACGACGAGAAGACGCCGGTCAATCAGGACGCCGTAGTCATCCCGATCTACTGGATGGGCCAGCTGGTCACGTCCAATCGCTCGCTGCAAGGCGTGCTGTTCGACGTTGCAACCTGATCCCAACTCTAGAAAGGAGAACTCATCATGCCATTCGCTGCAGGCGCCCTTCTGACGGGTACATGGACGGCTACCACGCTCAAGACCGAGGGCAACGCGCCCGGCGTGGGGGATCACTACGAAGGACCGGACGGGAAGATCTACAAGTTTGTTCAGTACGACACCGGAGCCGGTTCCGTCGCGGCTGTATCCGGAAACGTCTGCTACTACTACGCGCCGTCCGGTGCTTCGGCCGGCGCGACCTCCGTGGTCACGTCGGATCTTTCGGATTCGGCCGGTCTCGGTGCTGGTGTGCTTCAGTCGGCACCGGGCGATGGAGAGTATTGCTGGATTCAGATCAAGGGTCCGGCGACCATCACCCCGGCATTGACCGCAGGTGCTGACGGCAACGCCTTGACGGCAGTCGGCGCAACAGACGGCACGCTCGACGTGTCCGCTCTCGTGACTGACGCTGTGGTGGCCTATGCGGTCGACGCATCGGCCAAGATCATCATGTGTGAGTTTCCGTTTTAACCTCGAGGCAATGGGCGGTGGCGTTCGCGCTGCCGCCCAACCTTTGAAAGGATCACGATGTCTGCCCAAACAGCCCCGTTCCGCATCGTCAAGTTCTGGACTGAGTACCAGCGCAAGGCATCCGGCCTCGTCCCCGTCGACAAGGTGGAATACTGCGCCATCGGCATGGCCGGGAAGACCACGACGGTCGCCCGCATCGCTGATCTCAAGCGCATTCGTGAAGCTCCCGACCCTGACGACGTGGCTTCCAACATGGCCAGGGGACGGTGGGAGTTCATCGAGAAGCATTACAGCGCATGGAAGGCTGGCCAAGCCGTTCCCGAACATGGCACGCCGCTGGCCGCATGGCCCGGCATAACGGCAGAGCAGGCCGACATTTTCCGCACGGCTGGCCTGCGGGCCGTCGAGGACATCGCCAGCGCAACGGACAGCGTGATCAACCGTATCCAGCTTCCGGGCGTGCGCGAGATTCAGACGACGGCCAAGCGGTTCCTGGAAGCCCAGGACAGCAACAAAACCGTGATCGCGCTGGAAGAGAAGGACAAGCAAATCGGCGCATTGACGGAACAGCTCGAGGAATTGCGCCAGATCGTGCTGGCAAACCAGGCCGAAGCGGCCAAGCCTCGCCGCGGGCGCCCGCCCAACGCTCCAGACGAGGCGACGGCTTAATCCATGACCCTCCTGACCATCAGCCAAGCTGCATTCGATCGCGTCGGCGTTCCCAGGCAGAACGTCTTGGCCGGCTCGTCTGATCAGCAGGCGCGGATTATGTTCGCCCTGCTCAATCAGGAGGGGCGTGATCTCGTCGCGCGGCACAGCTGGCAACGGTTGACGAAAGAGAAGACGTTCTCGGCAACCGCGACGGAAACGCAGGCCGGTGTGGTTCCGGCTGACTTCGACCGCTTCATTGACGGGACGTTCTGGAACCGCGACGAGAACCGCCGCGTGATTGGGCCGGTCTCGGCGCAAGACTGGCAAGGGCTCAAGGCATCCAACACGCTGGCATTGTATGACAGCTTTCGGCAGCGCGGCGGCGACGTTCTGATGATCCCGACGCCATCGGCTGGCGCGAGCTACGCTTACGAGTACGTGTCGAAGTATTGGGTGGGCCTCGTGGGTGCCAGCGTTGCTACGGCGGACGCTTTCGCCAACGACGATGACCAATCGTTTTTGCCCGAGGAACTGCTGATTTTGGGCGGGACGTGGCGCTATCTGCGCTCGCGCGGTCTCGACTACTCCGAAGCGTTCCGGTCTTACGAAATGGCCGTGAACCGCCGAATCGGCCGCGATGGCGGGTCGGCCACTCTCAACATGACTGGACCGAGTGACAAGTTCCCGGCGCCGCGCGCAACGATCCCCGATGGGAGCTGGAACCTTTGATCCTTGATGCGCTGCGCCCCAATCGCGGCAAAAACCCCGTCGCAAAGCAGATTACGATGCCGTTCCCGGTCGGCGGCTGGGATGCGTCGAGCCCACTTGCTGCAATGAAGCCGGATCGGGCTGTGCAGCTCAAGAATTGGTTCCCTCAACCGGGTTGGGGCGAGATCCGCCGCGGTCATCGCCGGCACGCTTGGGACATTGTGTCGAATTCGACCCCGGTCGAAACCTTGATGGCCTGGAGAGGTCCGGCATCGTCGAAGATGTTCGCGGCCGGTGGCGGGTCGATATACGACGTGACCAGCAATGCTCAGGCGACATCGGCAGTCACGGGGCTTGGCGAGGATCGGTGGCAACACGTCAACCAAACGACGGCGGCGGGGCACTTCCTGTTCATCGTCAACGGCACGGATGCGCCAAGGCACTACAACGGCACGACCTGGGCAACGCCAACGATCACCGGCTTTACGGCCTCGGAAGCCATCCACGTCAACAGCCACAAGAAGCGGCTTTGGTTCGTGCCCGTCAACAGCACGACGGCGTACTATCTCGCCACGGATGCCATAGCTGGAGCGGCTACATCATTCGCAGTCGGGTCGCTGTTCACGCGTGGCGGCTATCTGATGGCCATGGCGACATGGACCAGGGACGGCGGCGCCGGGTCGGATGATTATGCCGTGTTCATCTCATCCGAGGGACAGGTTGCGCTCTACCAGGGGACGGACCCGGCCAGCGCTGACACATGGTCCTTGGTCGGTGTGTTCGACGTGCCTCCCCCGGTCGGAAGGCGGTGTTTCTTCCGGTGGGGCGCTGACCTCGGGTTGATCACCCTGCAAGGCGTCTATCCGCTGTCACAGCTCCTCGCCGTTGATCAGAGCCAAGCCAACCGGGTCTCACTGACCGAAAACATCGCCCAGGCGTTCAACGATGCCCATCGATCCTACGGCAACAACTGGGGCTGGGAAGCCTGCGTTTACCCCAAGGGAACGCGGCTGATTGTCAACGTGCCGACGACAGAAAATGCAACCGCTGTTCAGTATGTGATGAACACGATCACGGGCGCATGGTGCGAGTACGACGGGCACAACGCGAACTGCTGGCTGGTCTATGACGAATACGTGTATTTCGGCGGCATGAACGGCGCGGTTTACAAGGCGGACACGGGAGCGGTTGACTACACCTTGCCCATCGTTGCCGTGGGGCAGGGCGCCTATAGCGCGCTGGGCACGCCGAAGATCAAGCAATGGAAGATGATTCGGCCGCTGATCTCCGCGTCGGGCATCTATCGCCCCGGCATCGGCATATCGACGGATTTCCAAGAGACCGACACGCTGTCGGCTTCCGACGTGGCTTCGGGTGGGTCGATTTCCGTGTTCGGGTCGGCCGTGTTTGATTCGTCCACGTTCGCGAACGACGTGAACAACGTCAGCGATTGGGTGGACGTTGGAGCCATCGGCTCGTTCGGCTCGATCAAGTTCACCGGCCGCATCGGTGTCGACGCTGCTGCTGCAGGTGGAGGATGGGGCGTAGCGGTGTGGGGCGGTGACGTTTGGGGCGGAACAGGCGCCACTGAAGAAATCCTCAAAATCAACGGGTTTCTCGTGATGGCCGAGGTCGGAGGATCGCTTTGAAGCTCGTCACCGGCCATGACGCGACTGTCAACGCCTGGATTGCCAAGCGCTATGGCGTGACGGTGCTGCACCATCCGTCCGTCCTGGTCGGCGTGATCGACGGTGACGGCGTGCTCCGAGGGGCATTCGTGACGACGTGGCGCAACGACACGACGGCCGAGCTTCACCTGTTTGGGCGGACCAGTAACGAGACATGGAAAGCCTATTTCTCGTGGGTATTCGAGCTGGTCCACCGGCTTGAGATCTGTACCGACAAGCGCAACAAGACGATCAAGAAAGCCGCGCCCAAATTCGGTTTCAAATTCGAGGGCGTCGGCAAGGACTATTACGGCCCAGGCCGCGATGCGTTGCGTTTCTACATGACCCCGCAACACTGCAGATGGATAAGGGCCGATGGGATCGCTGTTCAAGTCGCCTAAAGCACCTACACCGATAGACCCAGGCGCAGTCGGCCAGCAGCAGCAGGGCGAAAACACGCGTTCCGCCTTCCAGCAGGCAGGATTCAACCGGATCAACCAGACCGGCCCATTCGGAAGCGTGACCTATTCGCAGTCCGGCACGGATGCGCAAGGCAACCCGATATTCAATCAGCAGACATCGCTCGACCCGAACGAGCTGGCCTATCGCGACAAGCAGCGCTCGACGGCATTCGGTGGGTACAGCCAGGGCCTCGCCGGCATCGGGTACGGCGCTGATGGCCTCATGCAGGGCGGTGCGGCACGGCTCGAAGCGTTCAACACGCCCGGCGATATGTCGAGCAACGCGGCATTCGATCGAGCCTATTCGACCGCATCGGCCAACATGGAACCGCGCATGCAGCGCGCGACCGCTGCGGCAGAGAACCGGCTGCGCAACCAGGGATTAGACCCGACGAGCGAAGCCTACAAATCGCAGATGGGCGACCTAGCTTTACAGCAGAACGAATCCCGCAACGACCTCACGACGAAGCTGCAAGGGCAACTGTTCAACCAGGGGCTCCAGGAGCGCCAGCAGGGGTACAACGAGTCGACGGGCCTTTATGGGCTCGGCCTGCAAGCCAATCAGGCTCTCACGAGCGCCGGCCGGTCTGGCATGGTCGATGCCATCACCAACCCCGGCGTGTCCGATTACAACCAGATCAACACGGGCGGGCCGGTCGACTATGCGGGGCTCAGCACGTCGGCGTTCAATCAACAGAACGAGCAGTATAAGCAGCAGATGGCGCAACGCAACGCGATGATCGGCGGGTTGGCTGGCATCGGTGGCTCGATCCTGACGGCGCCGATCGGCGGCGGGATGAGCGTCGGCGGCACGCTGTTCAACAAGGGTATGAACTACTTCGGCGGCGGTTACGACCCGAACAAGTGGAAGACGACAACCACGACTATGGGCTGATAGATGGCCGACCCCTTAACGATCCGCTACAACAACCCCGGCGCTCTCGAATTCAAGCCGTGGATGCAAAAATACGGCGCCACGCTCGGGCCCAACGGTCGCTATGCGGCGTTCGCCAACCCTGACCAGGGCTATGGCGTGATGTCGAAGGTGCTCGACACCTATGGCAACAAACACGGGCTGACCAGCGTTTCCGGTATCGTCAATCGGTGGGCTCCGCCGAACGTCGACAACAATTCGACCGGCGACTACATCAAGCGCGTGTCATCGACGTTGGGCATCGACCCGAACGTGCCGGTCCCGGCCGAACGTCGGGCGGAATTGATGCGCGCGATGGCTGCAGTCGAGGCAGGCAGAGCCCCAGCCGCTTTCGGTGGCGCCCCCGCGTCAGCCTCCCCCACATCCCCCACTACGACGACAGGAGCCGCTCCCACCATGGCGCAATCATACTCAGGCTGGACGCCGGAAAGCGCGGACTTCGCCAAGAAGTTCGGCGCAAGCCAGATGAAGGAAGGCATTGACTCGTCCCCTGTCGGACACTGGACGCAGGCGATTGCTCGCGTGCTGCAGGCGGGAAGCGGCGCGGCATGGAACCAGCAGGGCATGGAAGGCGAGCGCGCCGGGAACGCTGCCGTATCCGACATCTATGCCAAGGGGCTTTCGGGCGGAACGCCGGTCAAGCAGATAGCGGCGCAGCTCATGGGCAACCCGTTCGGGGCGAAGGAAGGCGAAGGCATCGCCAAGGCCGTGATTGCCAACGAGGTCAAAGGGCCGGAACAGACGCCGCTGCAAAAGGATTACAGGGTTGCCCAGCAGCAGGGCTTTACCGGCTCGTTAATGGATTTCGACAAGCAGCGCCGCGAAGCCAGCCGCACGCAGGTCAACATCGACCAGAAGGGCGAGACTACGTTTGCCAGCGAGTCCTCGAAATCGCTTGTGAAGCGTCTTACCGACAACGTGGAACAAGGCCAAGCCGCCAGAACGCAACAGGGCGACATCGACCGGCTCTTGGAGCTTGGCAACGCCATTGGAACGCAGGGCGCCGCGGCTCAGGTCAAGGCGGCACTCGGGCCATACGCTAACGCGCTCGGCATCCAGATTGACGGCCTCAACGAAATTCAGGCGTTCACCGGCATTGTGTCGAAGCTCGCGCCGACGATGCGCCCGCCCGGCTCCGGCGCAACGTCAGATTTCGAGTTCAAGCAGTACCTCGCCGCGCTGCCGCAGTTGGCGCAAACGACGGAAGGCCGAAAGCTCATCCTCGACCAGATGGGCGCAATGATCAATCACAAGGCCGCAGTAGGCGAGATCAGCGAGCGCGTGCTTGCCGGAGAAATCGACCGCAAACAAGCCGACGCGGAAATCCGCAAGCTCGGCAACCCGCTGGCACTCTGGCGCCGTGGTCCGCAAGCGCTGCCACCGTCGGCGCCGGCAGCGCCGCAGCAGCCGGGACAAGCCCCAATCGTGCAGATGGGAGCGCAGATCGTCGAGCAAGGCAAGCAGCTGATCCAGTCTGGACAGATCAACCCGCAAGCTATCATGGAAAGCGCTCAGAAAGCGATTGCTGCCGGTGCAGATCCGGCCGTGGTTCAAAAGCGCGTTCAGGAACTGCTTGGACAGCAGCAACAGGCGCCCGCGCCGCAGCCCGTCGCGCCCCAACCGCCCCCGATGCAACAGCGCCGCGGCACGCTCAATCGTGAGGTGATCCGCAATGGCTAATCCAGCTGACAGCTTGTTTGCCGATCTTCTCCAGTCAACCCAGCCGCAGCCGCAACAGGTTTCACCTGCCGATCAGCTGTTTGCCGACCTGATGAAGCCGAAAGATGAGGATGTTGGTGTCATTTATGACGTTGGGAAGGGCGTCGGCGCTGGTCTCGTGAAGGGGACGATGGGATTGGTGGCGCTGCCGGGAACGGCCGTCGAACTCGGACGGATGGGCATCAACAAAGTCGGCAGCATTGCGGGAAGAACAACGCCAGTTTTCCCGAACCAGTCGCCGCTTCCCATGTATGACGACATCAAGGATAGCGTCGAGCGCCGCACGGGGACAAAACTTTACGAGCCCAAGACGAAGGCCGGCCAGTACGCTTCAACCGTGGCAGAGTTTCTGCCTGGAATGCTGTTCCCCGCTGGGGGCGCTGCAACGACGTTCGCCGGCCGCATGGGGCAGCGGGCTCTATCCAACGTGATTGCGCCTGGTGTCGTGTCGGAGACAGCCGGACAGCTTACCAAGGGCACCAGCGCCGAGCCATATGCGCGGGTCGCAGGTGGCATCGTTGGCGGCATGGCTCCCAGCATGATCGGGCGGGCTATTTCTCCTGTTCGTGTTGACCCACAGAGAACGCAGCAGGCGGCCACGCTGGCGGCCGAAGGCGTCCCGGTCACTGCAGGTCAAGTTTCAGGCTCCAAGCCGCTGCGCTATGCTGAAAGCGTTGCCATCGATACGCCGTTCGCAGGCGGCCGGGCGGGCGCGGTCATGGACCAGCAGGCGGAACGATTCACGCAAGCCGCGTTGCGCCGGGCGGGTATCGATGCGCCGCGGGCGGAACCCCAGGTCATCAACGCCGCATTCGACAGGATCGGGGCAACCTTCGACAATGCAGCAAGTGCCATTCAGGTGCCGCTTGCACGCGCAAACCAGTCCGGCCGACTGGCGTTCGATCCCATCGTTCGCCGGGTTCGTGATGTGGCTGCAAACTATGAACGGACCACGCAACCGTCTCTCGCGTCCCCGTTGCCGCGCAACATCGCTGATGATCTGCAGCAATTGGCAACGACAGCGGCCAATATGGACGGCCGAACCTATCTGCGTTGGCGCTCGGAACTCGGCACAGCCGCCCGTGGCGCGCAAGATCCAGCCACGCGGCAAGCGCTGTACGACATTCAGCGCGCGCTCGACACGTCGGCCGAAGCGTTTCTTCGCCGTTCGCCACAGCCGGGCATGGCGCAACGTGCCGACCAATTGCGCGGAGCTCGCAATCAGTATCGCAACCTTCTGGTGATCGAAAAGGCGGCCACGTCGGCCGGCGAAAACGCAGCGCTAGGGTTGATCTCCCCGTCCGCCTTGCGCAATGCAACGGTTCAGCAAGGGCGCCGCGCCTATGCTCGCGGTCAAGGTGATTTCGGCAATCTGGCTCGAGCTGGTGAAGCCATTATGAAGCCGCTTCCCAACTCGGGCACCGGGCCGCGCGTCGGTGTGCAGCTCATGGGCTCTGCGGTCGGAGCCGGCATCGGCTCGATGTTTGGTGGGCCTGCTGGCGGCATGATCGGCGCTCTCGCTCCCATGGCAGGCCAAGCTATGATCGGCCGCACAACGATGTCTCCGCTGATGCAAGCCTATCTGCAGAACCAAGCCGGGGCCGCCTTGCGCGATCTTCCCCGCGGAACTCGGTTCGGCGCCCTTCCCGGCACCATCGTTCAAGGCAACGACCGCTAACCCAACCCTGTATTGCGTATCCCTTTAAGGATACCTTGATGCCACGTAACGGCAGCGGCACGATGACGGCCGCGCAAACCTACTCGACTGGCCAGACGATCACGGCCGCAGTCATCAACGCCAATATAACCGATATCGCAGCGGAATTGACGAACTCGGTCGCCAAGGACGGCCAGACCGTCATGACCGGACAGTTCAAGGCGGCGACTGGCACGGCGGCGGCTCCCTCGATCACTTTCGGAGCCGATCTCGACACGGGCTTTTATCGCAAGAGCGGGAACGAAATCGGAATAGCGGTCGGCGGCGTCGAGGTCGCTTCGATCAATTCCGCAGGTGGGTTCATTCCTACAGGAGCGATGTGGCAATATCTCGGCACGACGGCGCCAACCGGATGGGTGCGCGGCAACGGTCGCACTATCGGTAACGCTTCCAGCTCAGCGACAGAGCGCGCCAACGCCGACACTGAAGATCTGTTTACGTTTCTATGGACCAACTTCGCCGATGCCCAATGCGCGGTATCGAGCGGGCGTGGGTCGACGGCAGCGTCAGATTACGCGGCAAACAAGACGATCACGCTTCCCGATCTTCGCGGCCGGTCGTTCTTCGGCCTCGACGACATGGGCGCGACGGCTGCAGCTCGACTTGGAAACGTCGTAACGTCACAGACGACCAACGGCGCATCGGGTGGCACGGAAACCGTTACGCTAACGGAAGCGCAGCTTGCCGCGCATACTCATGCCGTAAGTGGCAACACCGGAAGCCACACGCATTCTTTCTCGGCAACCACATCAAGCGAAACAGTCACGTACTCCGACGCGATCCGCAGCACAGTCAACAATGCGTCGAACACCCCATACGCTTTCGACGCCAATACAGGCGAAACGACCGCCTCCCGAACGTCGAGCCCGCACACGCACACCGTTTCCGGCACCAGCGGCAGCAGTACGGCCTCGATCTCTCTCACGTCGGCGTCGGCTGGCTCTGGCTCTGCCCATTCCAACATGCCGCCAGCCTGGCTCGGCACCTTCATTATCAAGCTCTGAGGTCGGATCATGCCACGTGCAGTTGATGGAACTTACGAGACGCCGAGCAATTCGGTAGCGCCTGCGGTCGCGTCGACAACGATCAACCCGGACGATTTCAATACGCTCATCACGGATATGGAAACGGCCATTTCCGAGACGGTCTACACGTCGGCGGGCCTTGGCGGCACTGACAACAAGCTGGTGCGAACGGACGGGACGAACGGCAAGGTTCTGCAGACCTCAACAATCGTGGTCGACGATTCCGGCAATATGTCCGGGATGGGATACATCGACATCGGCGAAATCGCGGCCCCCGGCAGCCCGGCCAGCAATACGGCCCGGCTCTATTGCGTCGACAGCGCGGGAACAACCAAGCTCGCGTACAAAGACGCTGCCGGCACCATAACGACAATCGAAACGTCGGCGGGCGGTAGCGGGTCGCCATCGGTTGCGCAAGGGCGATTGACCCTGACGACGGCGACGCCCGTTCTGACCTCGACCGTGAGTGCGGCGACGACCATCTATTACACACCCTACACCGGACGCTATGTGCCGCTCTACAGCGGCAGCTCTTGGGTGATGACGGACATCGGCGGGGAACTGTCGCAAGCAACGACCGACACCACCAAAAGCCCCGCCGCGTGCACGACCAACAGCAGCTATGATCTGTTCGTCTGGAGTGATGCCGGCACATATCGGTGTACGCGCGGTCCTGCTTGGACCTCCGACACGGCGCGCGGCACTGGCGCGGGGACGACCGAGCTCGAGCGTGTGCAAGGGATATGGGTCAACAAGATTGCAATCACCAACGGGCCGGCTGCGCAGCGCGGCACCTACGTCGGCACGGTTCGAACGAATGGAACGAGCACGGTAGACTTCAATCTCGGCAGCACGGCATCAGGAGGCGGTGCGGCACTGATCAACGTGTGGAATGCGTACAACCGGGTGCAGGTTCAAGCCAGCGTGGCGGACTCGACGGCGAACTGGCCTTATACGTCAACGACATGGCGATCAGCCAACGCATCCGCAACAAACCGTATCAGCTTCGTTATCGGGCTAACCGCAGAGCCAGTGGGAGCCACATATTTAAACGTAGTTTCAGCCGGTGCTGGTGCGCCAAAAACTGGAATAAATCTTGATTCCACAAGCGCTACACCCGGTCCTTTTCAGGGGTACGCACAGGTCAGCACGTTGAACGTCACGACCATTGCGGCTTATGGCGGTTATCCAAGTCTCGGGTTTCACTACCTACAGGCCATGGAAGCCGGAAACACGGGCTGCACGTATTACGGAAACGGGTCGCAACTGTTCTCTGGAGAATTGTTTGCATGACAAAAATAAGAACGACACGGCACAAATGGGCAAGCGATCTATTCGACACGATGACAGAACGCCCCGCGTTTCGGCAGGAGTTCGAGGTAACGGAGTCAGGGGCAATCGAACTGCATTTCCACTGTGAGACCAAGCACCGCAATATCGTCAACGGCGTGGTGGGCGTCGGTGCCCGTGTCCGTTATCGGAAGGCAACGACACAAGCAGGTCTAGCATCGGCTCCGCTTCTCGATATCGAGGGAGCAGTCGGCGGGTGCAATATCCTTAGTATCGTCCACCACTACGGCACCCCAACCTTTGCAACGGCTTTGGCCGTAACGCCGGCATGGTATAGATTTGAGGTGCACATGGCGTCCTACTCGTCGATTCCACACACGAGCGGGGAATGCGCGTCGATCAACAACCAGGCCAGCCCAGCGGGGAATTTCCAATGCTACAACACGTTTATGACGATCGAGCACCCCGGCGCAGAACCCATCGACTTGACGCCGCCCTAGCCGTCGTCGCGCTGGCGCTGCTGACGGGTTGCAACGCGCCCGCCATCGACACCGCACAAGCCAAGATCAACGCCGAAGATCCGACACGGGCTGAGGCTTGCGCCAAGATCGGCGCTCGCATGATCCGGGACATACAGGGACACAGGTGCACCGATGCTGCTGCCGGAAAATAGACTTCTAGACGCTATCGCGAAGGTGTGCCCGATGGATGGGCTTGCGATTGGAACATGGGACGATCGCGGAACGTGGCGGCTCGACTATGCGGCTGGCGCGACCGACGTTCAGAAGGCTGCAGCCGTCGCGCTGATGACGACCTTCGACTTTTCGACGCCAACGGCGGAGCAAGTCAACGCCGAGCGCGATCGTCGGCTCAAGCGCTTCACGTTCGACGGGCGAGAGTTTGACTTTTGCGACGGGCGCGGCTCCGATCAGAACATTGCCGGCGCTGCTACGCTCGCACTTGCTGCCGTTCTCACCGGCGTCGGCTGGGATGAGCAATTTACGTGGGTTTCTGCCGATAACTCCACCGTGAAGATGGACGCTCAAACCTGCCTCAACTTCGGAAAGGCCGCCGCGGACTGGAAAGCTCGCCACATCAGCGCCGCTCGGGCGCTCAAAGACATGAGCCCGATCCCCGCCGACTTCGCGGACGATTCCCGGTGGTAGACGATTTCGCGTCTCGTGTAGCGGCTGCAGCCGATGAGATGCGACGCAAGGCAGTAGAGCGGGAGTTCCACACCAATACCGAGACAAGGGAAGCTCTACCGGCAGAAGTGCAGGAGCTTCTGTTGGAGATGGCCGACCAGCTTCGCGTGCTCAAGCAGGACGTTCACGAGTTACAGGCCACAGTCGGCGCGTTCGGTAGCGTTACCCTCAACGACCTGATGCGAAAGACAGCCTGATGGCCGACTACGTTTCCCCAGAAGCTCGCCGCCGTATCGCAGGCGGACTGATGGCGGCACAGTACGACCGCGCCACGCCAGAAGAGGGCAACGTGACCCAACGGCATGGCTTGTTGCCCTTGGCGACCTACGACAACGGGCGCACGGGGCTGGCATTCCCCGGGTTCGTGGCAGATCCTCTCGAAAGCTGGGGTCGGTTGCTCAAGAACGGATACCAGGGCGGGACTGGCGACACGCAAGGCGTTGAGGATGCGTTCAACGTCGCGGGCGCGGCCATGCTGGGAGGGTTTGCAGCGCCTAAGCCTGCGGGAGTCGTAGGCAGTGCGGGAGGGTCGCTCAAGGCATTCCCTGACGGTATAAAACGAGAGTGGGCTCCAGGCGGGGAGCGTGTCGAGATTTATACCCCTGAAACAAAGCCTTACCCAATGGGCGGCAACAAGTTTCCTGATCGAACAGGGTTTACCGATGAGCCACTTGCTCCGGCATTCGATCTAAAGCCACGTTCTGACGGTTCTGGCGAATGGGTATGGCCATTTACCGAAGCGGATGAGGCCCTGACAAAGCGTTATGGCTCCCGTGCTGCGCCTGATCTCTACGCCAACGGCGGCCGTTCTGGCGCTGCTACTGGCGCTGCCCTGGGGGCTATTCCAGACACTCCCGGTATTCGTGCCTATCACGGTTCTCCGCATGATTTCGACCGTTTTGACCTGAGCAAGATCGGAACCGGAGAAGGCGCTCAGGCGTATGGGCATGGGCTGTATTTTGCGGAGAATGAAGGGGTTGCGAAAAGCTACCGAGAGGGATTGACCCAAGTTGAGGGATACCAAGGAACAGCAGCCGATCTAATTCGGCATCACAACGGTGATAGGGTTGCTGCCCTGGATGAAGCCAAGCGAGGCATCGACAAATACGCTCAAACAGATCCGTATGCATCCAAGGAATGGCAGAAGGTGGCTGGCGTTCTCGAAGATCAAAACTATTCTGGCCCAGGCCGCATGTACGAAGTGAACATCAAGGCCAACCCTGATGATTTCCTAGACTGGGACAAGCCGCTAAGCCAACAGAGTGAGAAGGTGCGAGCACTTTATGACGCTGAAATGCGGCAGAAGTTGAAGCAAAGGCAGATCGGCGACAATCCGAACCTCGGTCCGCTAACAGATGTCATGGTTGACGGCGGTGGCTCTCTCGGCGTGTTTACGAAGGATAATCTATCGGACGTTCTGGCAAACCCGTCGAAGTACGCGCCGACTACGGGTGCAGATTTCCTTGATGATATTGCCAGGAGAAGCGTCAATGGTGATTGGGGCGCTCCGGGTGACTTTGCGAGGCAGCAAGCAACGCAACGCCTACGAGAAGCAGGCATTCCCGGCATTCGCTACCTAGACCAAGGCTCTCGTGCTGGTGGTGATGGAAGCCGGAACCTCGTCGTCTTCGACGACAAGCTGATCGAGATCCTTCGCAAGTACGGTTTGCTCGGCATGGCTGGCGGTGCTGCTGCTGCAGAGTATGGCTTTGGTGCTCCGCAACCTAGTCCTGCGTCTCCGAAATATAGACCAGGTGACGCATGACACACGCATGGATGGACGCTGCCTGGAGCCACATCGGCGTCAGGGAAACGGCTGGCAAGGGGGCCACAGCTGAGATTGTCGGCATGTACGCCAAGGCGGGGCACGCCGAGGTGCAGTCTGACGAAGTGCCGTGGTGCGCCGCGTTCGTCGGGAGCTGCCTCAAGGATGCCAGCCTGCCGAACTCCGGCTCTCTCATGGCCCGATCGTATCTCGACTATGGGACCAAGCTCGACGAGCCCAAGGTCGGCGCCATCGCAATCTTCAAACGCGGATCTCCACCGAGCGGACACGTTGCCTTCGTCACCGGCTGGGGAGGTGGCAATATCCGCGTTCTCGGGGGCAATCAGGGTGATCGGGTTTGCGAGGCCAATTACCCGTCGGATTCCGTTCTCGGCTTCCGGTGGCCTCCTGAGCGCGTTCCTGAAGTGGTTGCGCCAGCCGCTCCGCTTCCGAAGTCAGGCACCCTATGGGGCACCGTGGCCGGCGCATCAGCTGGCGTGCTCGCCTACATCGATCAGACCGTTGCCGCTCTTCTCGAATGGGCGGCCAAGCTGACGGAGTTGTCCCCGGTTCAATCAGCGCTTGCCGGCATGGGCGGGAACGTCAAGTCAATGACGCTAGGGCTCGGCATCGGGGCTGCTGTCTATGTCGTGTCTAGGCGCGTCAAGGCTGCTCAGGAAGGGAAGGCTGGTTGACGCAACCACTTTGCACGGTGCCGTCGTTCGATTGTATCGTTGATCCTGTCGAGATCGGTTGACGCATAGACGGTATTCTTGACGCACATCAGCGACCAGTCGGTAAGAACCGTCACCCGGTACCCCCTGTGCTTCCACCAGTCTATGACGTGCTGTTGGTGCATTGCCGTTTCTCTGTCTAAAACCTGGAATCCACTATGCCACAAATCCTCACGTTATTCGCCGGTCACGGGCTGAAATTCGCAGCATTATTTGGTATGCTCGCGATGATTGGAACATGGGACTGGCGTCGTATTCGTCAAGCAGAGAGTAGAGGTGCGGAAAGCGTGCGCGTAGACTCCGAAAGGAAATCCAATGCCAACGCGCGCAAGGCTGAAAACGCTCGCCGTGATGCTGACAAGCTCCCTGCTGGCCGGCTGCTCGACAAATATTGCAGGGACTGCTGATAGTGCATGTCAGAGCTTCAAACCCCTGTCGATGAGCAAGGCCGACACTGAGCCGACCAAGCGACAGATCGTCGGCCATAACCGTGCATTCGATGCCATCTGCCCGGCACAGGGAGCCCCGCAAAAGGTGGCGTCCAATGGCCAATGAGTCAGCTCTCGGATTACCTGCTTGGCCAAGCGCTGCACAAGCTGAACTCGATCGAATCCGCTCAGTCAGAGACGGACGAGAAAATCGAGACACTGACCGAGAAGGTGGACGAGGCTTTGACATGGGCGCAACGCCTGATCTGGCTTGGTCTGGCCATCCTTGGGACGGCCCTGCTCAACTGGTCGCCGGACGAAATCGGGAAGCTGGTAGCCCACCTGCTCAAGGCCAGACTATGAGCACGCGGACATGCCATGCTCTTCTGGCGCTATTCACTGTTGGCGTTGCCATCGGCCTTGCTCGAGTTGGATGGCACGTCGTCATGAGTTGGTAGGCGGCCTTTCTCGCTGACTTATGCTTTGCCTTGACCGACCCACACATCGCCGTCTTGTAGGATGACGTGATCGTTGCGCGGTCCCATGTATTTGTGGATGGCGCGGGGCGGCAGTTCGATCCCCTCGAATGTCGTCCACCACGCATTGCCGGTGATCAGTTTGCAGTGCTTCCTGCCGTAGTACGGGTCTCCCCAGAAGTACCGCGTCGGCCATTCGCTACCGGCAACGACTGGACGCGGCACAACGCCATCGTAATCTACCATCAGGCACATGACCGACATGTCCCAGAACTCGGCGTGCTGGCGCGGCGCGCAGAGCAGGATGCGCTGTCCGACCTTCGGCAGTTCATCGCCTTCGCTGATCCAGCGCATCGTCGTGGCCTTTCGTAGTGTGGTTCAGTCGGGCCATTCAATACGGACGGTGTGCCCACACGTCTCGCATTTGAAATCGTCGCAGCATCCAGTAGAACATCCGCCGTCGTCCTTCATGTCAGATCCACAACAGCGCGGTGACTGGACAATGCCCTTCTCGTCGATTGACGCTGGCTCGTATCCAGGCTTAGCGCTCTTGATTTCGGCGTTGCTGTAGAACGGCATGACCGGCCTTTTCGCTAGGTGTTGTCTGTATGCAGATAGGCTTGCTCGATCGCGTCAAGTGCCGCGTCCAGATCGCGAGGCTGATCCAGTCCGTCCTTGGCGACAATTTCGAGGATGCGGGCCACCTCGTCGCGACGATCGCCAGTTAGCATCAGCGCCGCCTTTCGATCTTGTGCGCCAGCCGCCAAGACTGCGCCCATTTCTTCGGCTGTCATCGGCACGGGCCTATCTTCCGGAGTTGCGGGTGATGCGTCGCGCGCGCCGTTCGGCCTTGCGCTTCGCCGCCTTCTTTTCATTGCGCGGCTTCGTCCGTTTTTCCGCTCGATACCCATACGGATAGTCGTCGCGGTCGGATGGCCGTACCCACGCCGAAGCAGTGAGAGCGACAGCAAGTCCACTGGCGGCTAGCGATCTCATGGCGGCCTTTCGTGTAACGGTCGGTTTTACTGATTAGCGGACGTCACGCCCTCGATGATTTCGGGCGTCTTTGGCTCTGGCTCCCCGCGCAAAAGTCGGGCGGCTTCCGTCAGCGTTACGCAGTCGGGTGCGGACCATCCAAACTGCGATTTTACTGACAATCTTGCAGCTAGCGTCATGCACTCGGATGCTACGCGCTCGCGGTTCCGTTGCTGTCGCAGAATGCGCTTTAGCGCCTCGGTTTCGGTCTCGCTCATGATGTCCGCTAACTCATCCAAGCCGACAACGGCCGGGCCTTTCGTGTCACTGCTTAATCAGCTTCGATGCTGCGCGACTGCGCGGGCTGCAATACTCAAGCAAATAATCCAGATCGGCACCGCGCGTATCGCCGTTGACATACGATTCCATCGTCGAACAAGCGACCGACAGTTGCTCATGCTCAGCAACGTCGATGCAATTCTCAACCGCTGCGGCAGCAAGGGTTTCAACCTCGCGAGCGTTGAGCTTGGCGGCAAGCCCGATCTTGCGGCACTCTCCCATCAAGTCGTTCATGTCGTCTCTCCCGTGTCTGATGGTGGATAGATACTTGACGTTTAATGGTATGTCAAGTATTGTCATCGCCATGAAAGAGATATTCCTCACACCGGAATACGCATGCTGGCGAGCGATACGTCAACGATGCGAGAACCCAAAGAACCCACGGTACCATCGGTATGGCGGGCGCGGGATCAAGATGTGTGGTCGATGGCAAAGCAGCTTCGATGCGTTTTTGTCGGATGTCGGCTACCGGCCCAGCCCCACACACTCGATTGACCGCATCGACAACGACGGCCATTACGAGCCCGGAAACGTTCGGTGGGGAACCCCCGAGCAGCAAAGGGTTACACGTACATACGGGCGCGGAAAAATGAAGGGTAGTCGCAGGAAGAAAATGGTTAGTTTTGCTGTCGATCCGTCGCTGTTGGAGCGGCTGGACGTGTGGCTTGATTCGCTTGATGTTCCTGCCAGCAAGACGGCTTGTCTGGAACGCGCAATTGCCGAGTTCTTAGAGAAAAGGGAACCGCGCCGTCCCCAGAAGTTGGCAGCGGCGCGAGCCGGTATCAAATCGAAATAGGAGGGCCTGCCGTGACCATGAGCAAAGAGCTTCGCTATGCGTTTGAAGATCTGATGAAGCAGGCAGGCATCACCGAAGAACAGATGGTTGCTTGCTGGCTGGAGTTCATTGCGGATCGCATGCGCGAGATCGCGGATCGGAAATAAGGAGAGTTGGCCGTGGGCAACGTGAAGGTTGGCTTTGGCGGGCTGTACGAGGTCGGCGTCACGGCGCGCAGTGGCGGCAAATCAGTGAAGCTGATGAAAGCCGCGTGCGACCGCATCGAAGAACTGGAAAGCTCAGTTCGTGCCGCGCGTTCCGAGACCGTCGCAAAGCTCAACGAGATGATCGAGTATTTCGAGCAGATGCGGCATCTAGCGCTACGCGACAAAGACCGTGCGTCGATCCAAGATGCCTTCGCATTCGAGGCTGAAGCGCGATGCTACGAGCACGCACGCGATATGGTCATCGCGTGGAAGGCAACGGACGCACCAGAGGCAAAACGATGAGAGGCTTACGTTGGTGGCTTGGTCGCATGTGCTTAAAACTCGCGTGCAAGCTGCTGCCGCCGGGAACGGTATCGTATCGTAGGGCTGCGCCGGACATTCCGGGAACCATCGTCGGGTCAGCGTACAGCAGCATTCCGGAGGCAAAGCGATGAACGGAGTTTGGATTGCTGGCGAGAAGCTGGAAGCGTGCCCGTGCTGCGGCAAGTCGCTCGATCAATCTGAGTATGACTTCCAGTGGTGCCGATCGTGCCAGCTTGTAGCGCGCGGTTCGCGCTCGATTGATGCCAACGGCCAGCGCTCCCAGCCTGGACTTCGCGAGCGTGTTCGGAAGGGGAAGCTGCACAATGGATGATCTACCTGCCGAACACTTCGACGATTTTGACGATGATGATGACGACGAGAACGATTGGGAGGCGGAGTGTGGGCTGGCTCTTGACGGGCAGTGCTCGCAAGCTGGGACGGAGCACTGCGACTTCTGCTGTCCGAACCGCACGAGTGAGTTGTTCTCTGGCAGCGCAGCTTGGTACGAGAAGCACAAGCCCAAGAAGGGTAAGACGTCAACATAAGGGGATTAGGCAGATGACACCGAAGAACCCGGGGCACTATTGGGCGCGCTGGCGGATCAAAAGCCCTGGCACAGCCGAGGAAGACGACCCGCCATCCGCTCAGTGGGAAGTCGTGCAGGTGTTCGAGAACTGCATTGACGAGACCGACTACCAATACCTGCGGGTTGCCGTGGCCGGCGTCGAGCACAGTCAGGACATTGAGAACTTCCATTGGGGCGAACGCGTGCCGGAGCCGTCATACGCGAAGCCAGACGATGCGCTGCGGATCGTCCGCGCGCTGACATAATATCCAGGGAGGCATGGCCGTGGCCGAGGAACAAAAGACGTATTCACCGAAAGAGGCACCAATTGGCCAATGGGTCATTGGTGACTGGCGTGGATATTTCCTAGCTAGCGATGTGCCGCCGCATGCTGTGCCGTCTTATCGAGACACACGCGGCGACTGGTGGCGTGCTGAACCATCGCGCGATGAATACTGCATGCCCTACCTTGTAGCGTGCGGACCGAACGGCCCCCACTCTTGGTGGCCGGTTACATAAAAGGAGCGCCTTTTACTTCTCCCCCGTGCGCTCTAGGATGGAACGGGCTGATAGGACGGCAGCAGTCAGGTAGCTCCATTGCGGCCCAACAGTCGCTCCGAGACGACTAACTCGTGCCGACGCTTTGTGTAAGTCTTCCAGCGCCTTCCTCATCTCCGCATAGCCGCATTCCTTGAGGGCCACGGCGGAAATCGCGTTGAAAAACTCGTTATCAGGCAAGCAACAAATGGGGCCGGCGTCTGCCTTCTGCATCGCCCTTGCTACCCTCTCCCTGATGTCGGTCATGGCTTACCCTTTCGAGCGGATAGCATAGCGTCCGCAATGGCGTATGCTTGACGAGCTGTTTCGGTCGCAGACACCATTGAAGTTGATACTGCCGTGCTGGCGCCGCCATGTTGCGAAGATATGTAGTAGGATGAGAACTGCAGAACGCTGATCGCTTGCGCCGCGAAATAGTCGCGTAGGCTCATGCCGTTCGGCGTATCGCGCGGGCTCCACCCCATGTCTGGATGCCATGATCCTGGAAACGCCGGCTCGCCGTCGTCTATCTTGTCGGTCATCTAAACCCCCTCCCCCTGATCTTGAAGCGCTTTGGCACGAACGATTTTGCTGCCATTCGCTTGCCCTTCGCCGCCAGCCCGTGGTCGTCGGCCGTCTTAGGCTTGTGACACCAGGGGCAGAGAAGCT
>JACCDG010014408.1_pt1 | contig 27079 bp, 28 predicted proteins | sample 7442471 | NCBI WGS metagenome assembly JACCDG01 (sample SAMN15323444, study PRJNA562643) | freshwater metagenome | isolation source: river surface water | place: USA:Blue River Watershed | collected 2017-08-17 | reverse complement strand
TCCCAGCAGGGACACTGGAGCGTGTATGTCGACCAGGACTACCCGCTGGGCGTCAAAAGCTTGCCTCCGTCTTTGACCTCAAGTCAGCTGGCAACCATCACTCCAGGCGTGTGGACACATGTCGCCGTGCTCTTCAGTTCGAGCATCAGCGCCAGCTTCTATGTGAACGGCGTTCTGAAGGATACTTTGAGGGTACCAGGCGGACCGCTCATCGGTGACTCTGAAGCTTCCCCGTTGCTCATCGGCGCTGACGTATCTGGGTCGTCCATGGAACTCCATTGCCATGGTTGGAATGGGTTTCTGGGTGAGACCAGGGTCTGGAATCGTCTTCTGACAGCTACTGAGATCTCGACGAATTCGAGCGGTACCCTGATCAATTCATCGTCCGATAGCCTCTGCCACTATGCGAGGTACAACGACGGACCGTATGGTACTGCCCACGGGTTCTCCGCGGGATCCGGAGCTTTCGACTATAGCCCGGGAGCCAACCACGGTTACTCCGTTCCGTGGTCGTACGCTCATCAGGTGCACTGGCAGCCGAGCGATCACCCGACTTTCGTCCCAAAGCTTTCCCGGGCGAACCTAGACACATCCGACATCCGCGTGATCCACATTCCGTCCATGTTTTATGGACGCCAGATCGATCCAGGGACTGTCAGGATCAGCGACGGCGTGTACAACAAGAAACGTGTGGTCCGCGTCCTGAACGACGACGGCCGTGGTACCCTGTACGTCTCTGGATCGATGACTCGTGACATCGCTGGAGAGGAATACACCGGTGAGCGCCGCAGGAAGGTCGGAGATGTCTTCTACTCCGAAGGTCTGATCGTCATCACCGATCCAGCTCTGCACGATATGTTCGACAGCGGATCGCTCTTCTGGGAACCGCAAGTGTCTGTATCGGGAGTATTCGGGGACCTCTTCAGCTTGGGATTCAGGGGTCAGACCAGAATCCATACCAAGACGTTCAATTGCAGGCTCGGTCCAGCTGAAGCGAACGCCTCCAACAACCTCACTTTCAGCCGGCTTGACACTCGCGGTACAGAGACAACCGACGATGATCGTCTTGAAAAGCTGAGAGAAGATGGTGTGACCTACGTGACAGCGGTGGGACTGTACAACGAAGATCGACAGCTGGTGGCGATCGCGAAGATCGCCCAACCGATCCGCAAGCGTGAGAAAGACAAGACGAACATCCGTCTCAAGATGGATTTCTGAAAGGGATAAATGATCTTCGGCTGGGACATCTCTACGTCATTCGTTGGCGTGACAGTTTTTGATGACAACTGCAAGTGGATCAAGACTGACCACTTCGACTTCACAAAACTCGATGCTGAATCTCTCCATGACAAGATGGACGAGTCCCAGTGGTGGGTGGAAGATTTTCTCGCTCCCTACCACACTGGAACGCACCATCACTACTTCGAAGAGAGGCTCGCGAATTTCTCATCTGGGCGTACCATGCTCCAGACCCTGATGAAGCTCGCTGGGTTCAACGCCCTCTTTTCGTATGAGGTCTGGCGGATCCACAAGTCTCTCGTGGCTGAGGGTAGTGGGGTCGGTACGACCTTCATCCACCCGTCGACCGTCAAAGCTATCATGAAGAGGGAGGGTCTTGTCATTCCCAAGGGTGGCGACAAGAAGGATCTCACTCTCAAGTTTGTCTCAAAGAAAGAGCCCGGGTTCGTCATCGATCGTAACAGAAACGATAACCCACACCCGTGGTGCTACGATCGAGCTGATTCCTACATCACGGGTAGGGCTGGTTTTTTGAGAAGCTACCTATCCCTGAATGCAGCTCGAACAAAAGATCCAGGGGATGCGGGAACTCCTGGGACACGAGACCAAGAGGAAGGGTGACGAGATAGTCTTCTTCTGTCCGAAGCACGGCCGAAAGGCTGGACGGACAGAGGGGCAGCTCAGCGTCAACCTCTCAAGCGAGGAGTTCAACTGCTGGTCTTGCGGATTCAAGGGACGAAACCTCGTCCAGCTATTTGTCAAAGGATCACCGGCTCGTCGAGAGTACATCGCTGAAGTAGAGTCAAGGACTCGTCCTCTGACGAAACCAGAGAAAGAGTTCGAACCGTGCGTTCTTCCTCAAGAATTCAGGACTCTCTCCAGGGACTGGGGCAGCCTCCATCAACGATCGGCTCTCAGATACCTGTTTGACCGCGGACTCGATCTGGATGACGTCTTCAAGTGGAAGCTGGGTTACTGTGAGTCAGGAGAGTACGCTCACAGGATTATCGTGCCTTCCTTCGACGAATACGGTTGCCTCAACTTCTTCACGGGGCGGGCGTACTACAACAACCCTCGTCGCTACAAAACTGGGAACCTCTGTAAGGACATCATCTTCAACGACTACCTGATCGATTGGTCGAAACCTCTGACGATTACAGAGGGTCCGTTCGATGCTTTCAAGGTCGGACAGAACGTCGCCGCCTTGCAGGGAAACATCTTGGCTGAGAACTCCCGTCTCTTCACGAAGATCATCTTTTCGGGAGTCGATGTCTACTTTGCCATGGACCAGGACGCTTTCAAACGACAGCTGTTTCTGATCGAGATGCTCTTTTCGTACGGTGTGAATTGCTACTACGTCCCGCTGCTCGGGAAGAAGGATGTCGGAGAGATGAGCAAGGATGAATTCGTTCACGCAAAGACAAAGGCTTTTCCAGCCAAGTCTTCCACGGACCTTCTGAAACTGAGGATGCAGGCTTGACTCTCAAAATCGTGCAGGTCAGCGACATTCACATCCGCAACTTGAAGTACCACGACGAGTACCGTCGGGTGTTCGACAACCTTTACAAACACATCAAAGAAATCAAACCGGACATCGTCGTGAACACCGGCGACACTGCCCACACGAAGACACAGATCAGTCCTGAGTTCGTCGAGATGGCCAGCGAGCACATCCGTAGAGTGGCGGAGCTGGCGCCGTACCACATGATCCTGGGCAACCACGACATGAACCTGATGAATCCAGACCGTCAGGACGCCATCACTCCGATCGTGGACAGCATCAAAGGAAACAACGTACACCTGCACAAGAAGTCCGGGCTGTCGTTCACTGTAGACAAGGACGGCCAGAAGTATAATTTCTGGGTTTTCTCTCTTGCAGATCGGTCGAACTATCCTCTCCCCTCAGACTGGCGTCATCTCGACAAGGACGTGAACATCGGCCTGTTCCACGGGTCTGTCGCGACTTGCGTCACCGACCTGAACTGGCGCATGACCACAGTCGAACACGACCTGAGCATCTTCGACGGTCTCGACTTTGCCCTCCTAGGCGACATCCACAAGCAACAGTTCTTCCGCAACAGAACGATCGCCTACCCGGGATCACTGATCCAGCAGAACTTCGGAGAAGAGCTCGAGAAGGGGTTCCTCCTGTGGAACCTCGGCAAGAAGGGCGAGACACACGACGTGTCTCCATACTTCCTCAAGGGCAGCAGGAAGTTCTACACGATCCGTCTTGGTGAGCAACACGAGATTCCAGATCTTCCTATCGAGGAAGGATCCAGGATCCGGATCAGCCCGCAGAGCGCGCTGACACTGGCTCAACAGAAAGAGATCGAAAAGAACGTACGGAAGACCTACAAGCCGTATGACGTGATCACGCTTTCCTCCGCGAACATCGGGATGCAGAAAACTCTCGCTGGCAAGAGCTCTGTCGACATCGAAAACCTGCGCAGCCTGCCGGTACAGGAGAAACTGATCCGAGATTTCCTGGCCGACAGGAAGCTAGATGAATCTGTCATGACCCGCATCTTGGATCTGAACAGAAAGTACCAGATCCACGTCGAACAGGGAGACGGGACCGACCGGAACTGCAAGTGGAAGTTGAACAAGCTCGTCTGGTCCAGCCTCTTCAACTTTGGCGAGAACAACGCCATCGACATGTCACTGTTGCCGGGTCTCACGGGCATCTTCGCTCCAAACGGTTCAGGCAAGTCGAACCTGATCGACACGATCCTCGAGACGTGCTTTGACAGCACTACCAAGGGCGTCAACAAGAACATTCACCTGATCAACGACAACAAAGACGTGGCGACGATGATCGCCGACGTGACCGTCAACGATCAGAACTACATCATCGAACGCTCGATCGAGCGGATCAAGTACGGGCAACGGAAGTTTGAAGAGACCAAGGAGTGGGGAAAGACAACTGTCAATTTCTCAAAAGTTGACAGCGAGGGTGTGGCCGAGCCGCTCGTGGGCACCCTGCGTCCCGAGACAGAAAACAATATCAGACAGAAGATCGGTACCTTCGACGACTTCATGCTCACCTCTCTGTCGGCCCAGTGGAACCAGCTCGACATCATCGCCAACAAGGAGACGAAGCGCAAGGAGATCTTCTACAAGTTCTTCGATCTCGATCTCTTCGAAGAGAAGGGACTGATGGCGAAGGGTGAGGCGAAGGAGTTCGCTCGACAGTTGAACGAGCTTGATTCTAGTGGTATCGAGGACGCTGTCAAAAAGAGCCAGACGAGCGTCGAAGAGAAGCTCAAGATCATCGCCGGAATCCGACAGGACGCGTCGGTGGTCTCTGATCACATCTCTGAGCTTGACATGCAGATCGTCGAGCTTTCCTCGCAGAAGGTCCCCGTCGAGAACAACAAGTTCGACATCGGCCGATGGGCCCTTGAAGTGAAGAGGGTAGAGACCCAGGTAACCACCAACCGTGAGAAGGTGAGTGAAATCGAGGGTCGTCTGAGTGACGTCGAGGCTGACCTGTCCAAGGTCGTCATGGTGCAGGAGCGGTTTGACCTGAAGACTCACGAAGAGAAGTCAAACAGGCTTGAGTCTATCGCTGTCGAGATCAGTAAGTTGAACGGGCGTCTCTTCGAGAAGAAGCTCGCTCTTGGAACCCACGAGAAAAACGTAGCATTGCTTTCCGAAGTTCCGTGCGGGGACAAGTTTCCTTCATGCAAGTTTCTGACCAACGCTTTCGATTCTAAGAGCAAGATCTTTACGTTGCAGGACGAGTACAACGCTGTACATGAAGAGGTGAATACTCTCACTTCTGAAGCCGATGAGCTCAAGCCGTTCAAGGAGAAGCTGGAATTGTACAGGAAGTTCGTTGGTGAGAAAGAGAACCTGACTTCTCGCAGGGACAACCTGAAGCTCCAGATCGAGAACCTCAAACTGAAGATCGAGAACCTCGAGACAGATCGTTTGAAACTTCTCGCCGACAAGGCTATGTTTGAGAAGGTCGAAAAGGACATCGCGGCCAACGACGAGATCGAGGCAAGGGTGTTTGAACTTCGGAAGAAGAAGACAGAACAGTCACGCTTGCTCGACGAGTGTCAGGAGAGCATCTCTAGCTTCAATCGTCAGATCGGCGGTGACCAGAGTCTTCTCGAGCGCCTCCTTCCGCAGCTCGACCAGCTTAAGGAGCTCCGTGAGACCTGCGTGGCTTACGAGCACTACATCAACGCGATGGGCAAGGACGGCATCGCCTACAACATCCTCACCCAGAAGCTGCCGCTCTTGAATGAGGAAATCAACAAGATCCTCTCGAACGCCGCAGACTTCAGCGTTTCTATCGAACACGATGTCGAAGAGCAGTCGATCAGGTTCTACATTCAGTATGGGCAGTACAAGCGTCGTCTTCTGGAACTTGGATCCGGAGCCGAGAAATTCCTCGGATCTCTGGCGATCCGGACGGCTCTTCTGAATGTCTCAAATCTTCCGAAGACGAACATGTTCATCATCGATGAGGGATTCGGTAAGCTCGATGCCCGGAACCTTGAGAGCATTCAGAGGATGTTCGACTACCTAAAGACAGTATTCGATCACATCCTTGTGATCTCTCACCTCGAATCTATGAAAGACATGGTAGACAATATCATCGAGTTCACGACTGACGAGGAAGGTTACGCTCACATCGACATCGGAGGAAACAAGTGAATCTCTGGATCAAGAATTCTGAAGGGAAGAAGGACGCAGTACTGACGATGGCGCTCCTGGGTTTCGTGGTCGTCCTTGTCAAGGTCCTGGCACATGATGCCAGCTTCGTTGTCGACGGAAAGACCATCACGTTTGGGACCATCGATGCTGGTTCGATCGCTGCCATTCTCGGTCCGACCCTCGGCGCGTATGTCTCCCGTCGTTACACCGACAAGAAGTATCACCCGCGTGCCGAGAAGACCGAAAATGGAAATCCCGGATAAGATTCTTCGAGTCGCGTGTCTTGTTCTGATCGCCTGCCTCGTCGTCGGAGCTCTCTACGGCGCTGTCAAGAAGGCGAATTACGATGCTCGTATCATCGAACTGCAGAACACGGTAGCCGAACGTGACGTGACCGTCGAGACGCAGAAGGGGGTCTTCCAGAAACTCTCTATCCAGAGTAAGAGCTTGGAAAACATGCTGGGTCAGAGGGATGAGCAGATCAAGCTTCTGAAACGTGAGATCGAGAAGGGCGGAGAAGACGTCCTCGCTGCAAATTCTCTCGTGATCCGCTGGAAGAAAGCCTACGAGGCTACCGTCAAGGCTCAACAGACTGAGGTTCCCGGCGCTCAACCTTCCGATCCTGTCAGGAAGCGTGTCACGTTCGAGAAGGATTTCGGCATGATCGGTGTCTCGGGTTTCACTCTGACCGATCCAGCTGAAGCTACAGTCACAGTCAAGCAGAACAGACCACTGAAGGTCTCCCTTGTCGTATCCCAGGACAAAGACGGTGTCTGGAAATCACGGGCTACGTCATCTGACGACAACACCAGCATCGACATCGCTCTTTCTTCGGTCAATCCATGGATGCTTGAACCGAAGTGGTACGAGAAAATCGGAGTCGGTGTCGAACTCGGAGTTGGATCTGGCTTCCTGGCGGGAGCGGGAGCTTTCTACAGGTTCGGTAAGTTCGACCTAGGTCCCAAGGGCTGGGTGACCGTGACCGGTCCTGCCAGCGGTTTCGTTGGAGCACAGGTCATCTGGCATCCATTCGCGAGGTAACAGTGGCGTCGACGCAGAAAAAGTACGTGATCTACAATCTTCGGGAAACGTATCACGAGCTAGGTCAGTTCGATTTCAAGATCGTGCTCGATCCGAGGTTTTTCAAGAACGGTCATCTGTCAGATGTGACGTTGATCGACTCAGACGGCAAGAAGATGGACTGTCACGTCGAAAAGTGGGGCCGGAAGATCAACTGTGGCTTTGTTGTCTCTGCCAAAGTTCCTGACGGGGTTGCCACTGTGAACATGACTCTCAGAGACGATGCTGGGAAAGAACTGACGACCCGTGCCCAATTCTGGGTAATTAAGCCGTGATGTCCATACTGAGGAAACTCGTTCAAAACTTAGAAAGATCGCCCATGAACAGTGGAAACGTAGAAACGATGGCGATGAATCGGCCATAGGAAGAAGATCATGTCAGAAGAAACAAGAAAACTGAGAGTTCCAACGTTTTGCCCCCAGTGCAGTGGTCTCATGAAGGGAAAGTCGACGAACACATATTACAACCACGGAGTCTGTGTGGATTGCTTCATCGAGTTCGTCGACGGACGCGAATTGCGGTGGAAGTCCGGATGGAGGCCGAGTCAGGAACAGCTCGACGCTTTCAAGGAAAGGATGGAAGCTGCAAGAACAGCCTGAAACGGACATTTTCCAAGATCGATCTCTAATTAGAGGAGCGGCACAGGATGCCTAGCTCTGAGGAGATCGATCAAAATGGGAAAGGCCGAAAGCTTCGAAGTAACGTCGTACAGCACCGAGGACGCCAAGCGTCCTGATTACGTCTTCTCCGAGATCACCGAGATCATCCGGGATCAGGTCGAGAAGAGCCCCAACATGAACGTCCGCGTGAATTTTACCGGGACGCTGATGCGGATCGCATACCACTCGTACGAGATGCACCTTCCTGTTCGTATGAAGGAAGTCGAGTCGACTGCCAAGAGCGTCCTCGATGAGTCCTTCAAGAACTTGAAGAAGCAGTTCAAGGAACGGACCGGGGACACTCTGAAGGCGACCGAGAAGAAAGAGCTCGCCAACTACACCGTCCAGAAGGTTTCGCTCAATGAGCGCTACTACTACGTCGCCTGGCGGTTCTACGAGCTTGGCTGATGGACAAGGCGACTCTCCGTCAGGAGATCATCACCTGCGGGCGTGATCCCTGCTATTTCATCAAGAAGTACGTGAAGATCAAGCATCCTGTGAGGGGCCTCATCCCTTTCACGATGTTCGATTACCAGGAAGACCTCGTCCGCGACTACGTGGACCATCGCTTCAACATCGTCCTGAAGGCACGTCAGTTGGGGATCTCTGAGATCACCGCCGCGTACGCCACCTGGCTGATGCTGTTTCACCGCGAGAAGAACGTGATCGTCATGGCCTCCAAGGCTGAGACGGCGAAGAACATCATCCGTAAGATCGAGACCGCTCTCAAGAAGCTTCCGAAGTGGCTGCTACTCGCGGACATCATCACAGACAACAAGCTTTCCATTGAACTCAGTAACGGGTCCCGCTGCAAGGCGATCGCCACTTCCGGAGACGCTGGACGTTCCGAGGCCGTCTCGTTCTTGATCATCGACGAGGCTGCCTTTGTTCCGAATTTTGAAGAACTCTGGACCGGTCTCTACCCGACAGTTGCGGCCGGTGGCCGCGTCGCCGTGCTTTCGACTCCGAACGGAGTGGGAAACAAGTTCCACAGCCTCTACGTCGACGGTGAGGCTAAGGCCAACGAATTCAAACCCCACAAATTCATGTGGTATGTTCACCCTGAGCGCGTCGAGGGTCTGAGAGACGATCCAGATCGCCCAGGGTTCAAGACGTCTCCGTGGTTCGAGAAAGAAGTTAGCTCGGCCAACATGTCGCCTCGCGACGTGGCGCAGGAACTTGAGTGCAACTTCAATGCGTCCGGTGATACAGTCCTCACCGTTGCCGCTCTCAAGTGGATCGAAGAGGGCACCATGAATCCGAGCTTCAAGGAATACTCGGATCGTGCTCTCTACAAGTGGTTCGAACCGCAGCGTGAGCTGAGGTACTTCATTTCTGCCGACGTCGCGCGCGGAGACGGTCGAGATAACTCTGTCGCTCATGTTTGGGACGCGTCGAACATGAGCCAGGTGGCGGAATACTACGGAAAGCTGTCGACCGAAGACTTCGCGAAATTGCTTGTCGACTTGGGTCGAGAATACAACAAGGCGATGCTCGTGATCGAGAACAACAACATCGGTCTTGCGTGTCTAGAGCACGTGAAGCTCTCTCAGTATGAGAATGTCTACTTCTCACGCCGCGGCGACCAAAAGCCCGGAGAAGCCGTGAGCACTCTGTGGGGAGCGTCGGCTGAGGATCTGGTGCCGGGATTCACGACGTCTCCAAAGAACCGTCCGCTGATGATCGATAAGCTTGAGGAGTACATCAGGAACAAGACGATCACCATCAGGTCGAAGCGTCTGTTGGAGGAGCTGAAGACGTTCATCTGGCATGCTGGCCGTCCAGAGGCGATGTCTGGTTGCAACGACGATGCGATTATGGCTGCAGCCATCGGAGTCTGGATCAGAGACACATTCCTTGCTCCAAATTACATGTCGATGGACATCCAGAAGAAGATGTTGTCGAGCATTGGACTCAACAGGACCTTGAACAACCAGATCGAAGGCGCAGCCAAAGACCCTCATTCAGCGCATCGCCCGGTCACGATGTCTACATATCAGAGAGAAACTGGCAACAAGATGCGCATGCCAGGCGGCCGCTCAGAAAACTTCTCGTGGCTGCTCAAGGGATAAGACAGAATGCCAGACATCATCAGTAACGAAAGCGTTTGGAAGCGACTGACTCGGCTCTTCAGGTCTGGTCCTGTCGTCAGGCACAAGATCGCCACGGGAGAGAAGTTCCAGGAACCCCAGGGAACGGCGAAGGCCTACAAGCGTGAGCTCTCTCACATGTATGTGCACTCGCTGGCTTCCTACGGCCAGTACGAGCGCATGTCACGGTACGCCGATTACTCTGAGATGGAGTTCACTCCTGAGATCGCGTCGGCTCTGGACATCTACGCCGACGAGGTGACGACGTACAACGAGAAGAACGACATCGTCGAGATCATCACGAAGAACGAGGAGATCAAGCAGGTCCTTGAGACTCTTTTCTACGAGATCCTCAACATCGAATTTAACATCTGGAGTTGGGTCCGGAACCTCTGCAAGTACGGCGACTTCATGGTGTTTGTCGACGCTTCTGAACAGAACGGCATCCTGAACTTGCTTCCGATCCCGATCAATGAGATCGAGCGCGAGGAAGGATACAACAAGGAAGATCCGTTCGCCGTTCGTTTCCGCTGGCTGACCCAGGGAAATTCCATCCTCCAGAACTGGCAGATCATCCACTTTCGGATGATCGGTAACGATAGCTTTCTCCCGTATGGGCAGAGCATCATCGAGCCTGCGCGCCGCATCTGGCGTCAGCTGATCCTCATCGAGGACGCGATGCTCGTATACCGTATCGTCAGATCTCCAGAACGCCGCGTCTTCTACATGGACGTAGGAAACGTCGCTCCGGATCAGATCGAGACTTTCATGGAGCAGATCAAGACGAAGCTCCGGCGGAACCAGGTCGTCGATCCGACTACCGGCCGCGTAGATCTCAGGTACAATCCGCTCTCTGTCGACGAAGACTACTTCATCCCGATCCGCGGTGACAAGAGCTCGAAGATCGAGACTCTCCCTGGCGGACAGTTCACCGGTGACATCGACGACGTCCAGTATATCCAGAACAAGCTCTTCGCGGCCCTCAAGGTCCCGAAGGCGTACCTGGGCTACGAGGCCGATCTTGGTTCCAAGGCGACCCTCGCCCAGCAGGACGTCCGTTTCGCTCGTACTATCGAGCGTATCCAGAAGATTGTGATCTCCGAGCTGAACAAGATCGCGATCATCCACCTGTTCCTCCTCGGTTACAAGGGATCCGACCTCACAGATTTCGAGATCAAGCTTTCAAACGCTTCGACCGTGGCCGAGCAACAGAAGCTCGAACTGTGGCGGATGCGTTTCGAGATTGCTGGTTCTGCAGCCGAGGGCGTACTGGACCGCGGCACGATCTACAGAAAGATCTTCAACCTCTCCGACGAGGAGATCGAACAGGTCCTCGAAGGCAAGCGCGCCGACAAGCTCGAAGACCTGACTCTCGAAGCTATGACCGCTCCAGCTCCCGAAGGAGAACCGGCCGCCGCTGAACCGATTCCCGGAGAGGAAGAACTTCCTTCCACTCTTGGAGGGGAAGAAGGAGGTGGTGAGGAAGCCACCCCAGAGGCCGGCGGTGAACCCGCTGTCGCGCCGGAAGGTGTATCCAGGGGCGACTCTCCTGGACTCCTCAAGAGTGAATCTGGAGCATTCGGCGGGAAGAAGGCTCCAAAGAAGAACATGGGAAGCACCGGAAACGACGCTGCTCAGGCCGTCGACAAGGGCAAAGACCTGTTTGCGACTGGGGAAGACCAACACACTCTGGCCTTCGGAACAGAGAAGCAGACCGCTTCTGATCCATACGATCTCAGGTCCCTCTCGAGACTGATCACAAGACCGTTCTCGGAAAACAGCAAGAAAAATTTCAAGAATCGTGGATTCAAGATCGACGAAGAAGAACTCCGTAATGCTTTCGACAGGACTCGACAGATCGAGAAGTTCTCGAGGAGAGTCCTGAAGGAAGCCGAAGATCTTGAAGACGACGAGGAAGATTGAAAAACTGAGTTCCGTCTTCAATGTCTCTGTTCGGGCTACTTAAAGTCCATAGAATGAAGCCAGAGGTCATCTAAAATGTCCTTCCGACACAACAAAAAGAGAAATTCTGGGTTGGTCTACGAGTTCCTCATCCGTCGTATGGCGTCGACGATGGTGGATCGTGATCCCGAAAAGTACCTGAAAGCTGTCGGAATCGTGAAGAAATACTACTCTCCGGGTCAACCACTGGCCAGAGAGAAGGAAATCTTCGATGTCGTTGTCCAAAACCGTGGCATGAATGAAGCTGCCGCCCGCCGTCTGATCGGGAAGATCAGGGAACACGTCAAAGATCTTGACTCCCGCAAGGTAGAGATCAAGAAGAGCAATCTGATCAAGGACGCGAACTACGCTTTCGGACAGGATTTCTTCACTGTCCACCGCGTTCCTGAATACAGGCTCTACGCGTCTGTCCAGATGCTCATCGAACAGATCCGCCAGGGAAGCTCTGTCCTTTCTGAAAACGTGGCTACGATGCAGCTCGAGGAATCTCTTGTCCGTTTCCTTGTGACCCCTGTCACTGAGTCTGTCTCCAAGTCTGGAGGACGTGAGGTCGACGGGTTGGCAGCTGCTCTGGCGATGCGAAAGTTCGAACAGAGGTATTCTGGAGTCCTGACAGAGGGGCAGAAGAAGACTGTCCGCAGGTTCATGAACTATTCCATGATCGGGAACAAGGAACAGTTCACCCGCGAGATGGAAGAAGAGCGCGCCTTCCTGCTCAAGAAGATCAGCGAAGCTCGGGCTCTTCCCGTGTTTGAGACCGACGAAATCATGTCCAGCCGTCTCGATGAAGCTATCGGCAAGCTGAGCGGTCTCAAAGACCTCACTACAGATTCAGCTGTGCAAGAGCTCATGCTCTACCACAAGCTTTCAGCGGAGATCGATGCAGATGAGTGAAATTTCCGTACAGCAAGTCAGATCAAAGTACCCGGGAGCTGCAGAAGCTTGGTCTAAGCAGACCGGTGGAGAAGACTTCGCTGATTCTGCTCCGTATATCTCGGGTCACGGTTCTCTTCGTGCAACTGACGTGAACGGCGGCACGTATACGTGGGAAGGCAAAGGGTGGATCTGCCACGAGTGCGGCACTACTCCAGAGGGCAAAGATCCTTCTGTCGAGTGCGCTATCTGCAACAGAGGCCCGGGCATGAATGAGACCACAGCTGGAGCGGTAGCTGGATTTCAGGTTCCCATGGGGATCAAGAAGCGCAAGGCGAAAGTCGACGAGCTCCTTCGTCGACACAGCGACATCAACGAGGCGATCGTCCTCTCATACTTCAGCTCTCTTAATGAAGATCAGGGAGAGCAGGTCGGCGTACGCCTCGACAAGAATGATCCGACTGTCGCCGACGACATGCGTCAGCACGCGGTTCGTGAGCTGATCCGGAAGAAGGTCCGTGAGGTCGTGCGTAAGAAGGCCGGCGGCGGTGGCTACACTCTGTACGCTCCGAATCCCGGCAAGAAGGGCGGATCGAAGCCCGTCGGAAATTTCCCTACCAAGATCGGAGCTAAGCGCGCCGAGCTGGCTCGGTTCCCTCCCAAGGATCCAGAGAAACTGAAGCGTCTCCGGAAGTCTATCGATAAGGCTGCGAAGACTCCGAAGAAGGCGGCCGAGCGTGAGAGGATCGCCGCGAAGGTCAAGGGTACCGATACCGGCAAGAAGCCCACTTCGAAGAAAGAATCCGTCAATGAATCCGGACCGTTTTCCCCGTCGGGAACAACTGGTACTACCGCTACGACTTCTTTTGGTTCGAATCCGAACTCGAAGGTCAACCAGGACCCGAAGGAATTTTTCGCAGGTCTCCAGGCGATCGGAAAGGACAAGGTCACCGACCGAGCGAACTACATCCAGAACCATCTGAAAGATCCGGGATTCATCTCGAACGTCAAGAAGACTCCGAACGGTGATAAGGCCATCAAGCAGCTCTACACGATGGCCAATAACTCAGCCCCAAAGACCGGCTCTGTAACCCGTTCTTTCGGAGAAGCTGTGGAAAAGCGCAAGGTGGATTTCTTCGAACGAGCCATCCTGTCCAAGATCATCAAGAAGTCGCTCAGCGAATCTCTTTTCCGTGAGGAGAGGACGGAGAGCGAGTGGGATGATTACATCTCGAAACTGTCGAAGCAGGCTCTCGCTGGCGACGGCAAGTTTCAGAGTCTCCAGAAAAACATCTCGAAGAAGACCGAAGGAATCCTCGGATCTGCTTTCAGTTCTATCAAGAAAGCTGTCGGAAAGTCAGTCCAGCTGAAGAGCTTCGGAGTGAAGCACGACGCCAAGTCAGGCAAGACATACCTTGCTTTCAGCGCTGACATCGGTGACGCTACCGCCGAACCTTTCTATGTTCACGTGGAAGGCGGAGTTCCGAAGATCGAAGTTTCTGATACTGCCAAGATCGCGCTGACGAAGGCCGATCCAGACGCAGCCAAACTCTTCAGGGCTGAGCTTGTGACTGTCCAGGAACGGGTCCTCGATGACATGGATGATCTTTCGAGAGCTATCCAGTCACGTGACAAGTATCTCACCAAGCTCGAGACCGAAGTCGATTCATACGTAGCTGGACTGGCTCCGCTCCAGATCTCGCTGCTGAAACAGCTTCTGGTGAAGAAGTATCGGAAAATCACGTGATTCCCTCTCTCCTTGAAGTATTCAAGCTTGACGAGTCTGCTCCAGGAGACGGGGGCGGAACTTCAGACGGAGAGTCCGGAGAGGTTGGCGAGGAAGAGATGGATCTCGCCATGGCTGAACAGAAGGAGGAGACGGAATGAAGAAGCAATTGCTGAGAGAGTGGGAGAAGCTGGACTACAGCCCGACCCTGATCAAGGAAGACCGTTCTAAGAACGGCGGGAAGCTCATCCTCCAGGGGATCATCCAGAAGGCTGACACGAAGAACCAAAACCGCCGGATCTATCCGAAGGAAATTCTCGGTCGTGAGATCGAGAACTACCAGAAGGCCGTCCGTGAGTCCCGTGCCGTCGGCGAACTGGACCATCCAGAATCCTCCTCTGTCTCTCTCAAGAACGTCTCCCATATCATTCGCGAGATGGCCTGGGAAGGAAACAACGTCGTGGGTCGAGTCGAGGTCCTCTCAACCCCTCAGGGAAAGATCCTCGAGAGCCTGTTGGAATCGGGCGTGACCATCGGTATCTCCAGCCGCGGCGTCGGATCGACTGAGAAGACGAACGAGGGACTGGATCTGGTGCAGCCTGATTACCAGATCATCTGCTTCGACATCGTGTCTGAACCCTCGACTCCCGGCGCCTACCTGATGCCCGAAGGTCGTCAGTACGTTGACGATGTAAAGTTCACCAAAGCTGATCGCATCTACCGTGCGCTCAACGACATTGTGAGAAAGTGAGGAACGGATGAAGGTTTCATCGGATGCATTGTTCAAGGTAGTTCGTATGGTCGTCCAGGAAGAGCTCAAGCGGCTCCTGCCTGAGATGGTCAAGACGCACCTGACCGAGGCTTACATGAAGCGTCTGTTCACCGAGAATCAATCTCGCCCCGGGACGTCGATGGCTCGGAACATGTCTGAGCTCATGGTGACTCCGAAGGACGAACAGGAAGATCAGTCGGTTCCTGAACCCATGCAGAATTCCGACCAGGGAATCTACGGACAGTCGAAGATGGTCAAAGAAGAGAATTCGCTCTCCAAGCTTCTCTCTCCTGAAAACCCTCTGTCGTACATCTACGAGGGAGTAAAGCCGATCGGTGACGAAGAAGTCGGACCTCCTTCGATCCCGATCCAGAAGACAAACTTCGATTTCTCCCGTATGGCCGCCGTCGTCGAGGCGACTTCGAAGCGTTCCGCGAATGCGAGTGAACAGACCACTCTGAGCATGAAGATGAAGGAGCTGGAAGAAAGAAGGAAACTACTCGACCGCAAACCCTGATGAAAATCTCTGACTTCTTCGGACAGATCAACGAGCAGCTCGGAGGACCTGACAACTCAGGTATCCGCGGCCAGGGCGCCAAGAGGCCCCCCGTCAGTCGTCTGTCGGTGTTCCCGTATGACAGGGACGTCTCTTATGGCCAGCCGGCCGGCAACGACCGTGACACCTCGAGCGCCGGCCCAAGCTTCCACGGTCTGACTCCGAAGGATACGGAACATTTCTCGCTTTCTCTGCTGGATCTCGAGGAGATCGTCAACGAGTTCATCGGAGCTCCCCAGCTTCCGTCGAAGGGAGACACCAGCAATGCCCCTTCTCCGATTCCTGGCATGGGCGGCGCCTGGGCTGTAGATCCGAAGAAACCCTGGGATGAAGAACCAGAGATCACTGACGAGGGCGTTCCTTTCGATCCATCCGAGATCGAACCTGAACCTGTCCCTACGAACTTCGCCAGCTGGCGTGATCAGACCGATGATGATCTGGAAAACAAGCTGGATCGTGTCTGGGGACGCGAAGACAACACGAATTTTGTCCAGTCGACGGATTTCGGACAACCTGATTTTCACGTGATCTCTCCAGATCCGTGGTCAGTCGTCAATCAGCACCTCTCCTCTCGTGGACTGTACGGGTATCTCCCGAAAGAGTCCGCCTGGGACAGGATCTCCGGCATGACGTCAAAGAAAAGACGCTGAACTGGACAAACAAGGATCGCAATTCTATCTAAAGATGAGGATGAGCCCATGAAGATCACACTCCAGGAAATCAGAGAGATGGTTTCATCGGTCTTGGCGGAAGCCAAGAAGAAGAAAGAGAAGTCTGAGAAGGCCAAAAAGGAGGTGTTCCCGGCCGCTTACTCGTACTCCGAGGCATTTGACTTCTCCGCACCGCTTGGGGCTTACAACCTCTACCGCAGCCAGGGTGCGGCGAACTGGGGACCGATGACGGGACCTGGTACGAAGGTCGATGATCGGGTGGACGGTGGACGCTCGAACGAGGCCACCCTGCGTTCATTCATCAAGGAGTCCATCAAGGCTGAGCTCAAGGAAGAAAGGTCTGCATGGACTGAGCTCTCCGAGATGGTCGATCCTCCGAAGAAGGCCGCTCCTACCAACGTCTGGGAAGCAGCCCAGCACTGGTACGACCACCAGGGATTCGGACTCGGAAGGCAGACCTCTGAAGGAATCCAGCTGAAGAAAGACGCGGCCGCCAAGAAGGCCGCCAACAAGAAGAAGTGAAAGGAACCAAGTGGCAAACAACCGCAGGAATTCGCTGATCGTCGTCGCTGTACCCGGAGAGAAACCTGAAGAGATGATCAAGAGGTTCGTCAAGGGAGTCCGCAGCAGCGGCATTCTGGACGAGCTCAGAGATCGCCAGGCTTTCGAAAAACCATCCGTGAGGAAGAAGCGGAAGGCGATGCGGGCGCGGTTTGCCAGGTTGAGCGAACGCTGAGAAACTGAATTTTTCTGAAAACGAAACTAAAATTTTCTGCTTCCGTATTTAGAAGTAGAATTTGATCCGGGAGGTGAGGTCAATGTCGAAAGAAGGAAGAGATCTGGTACGCGACGCAGTGAACGACTCCAAGCAGCTCAAGGAGGCCGCCCTCAACGCCGCCAAGAACCAGGTGATCGAGCAGCTCGCTCCCGCGATCCGTCAGCTGCTGGAAAAAGAACTCAAAGGTGCCCTCTCTCAGAATGAGGATGCCGACAGACTCCGTCGTGGTGATAAGAACGGAGACAACTGGCCCGGAGAGAGCCACACCGGCTTCGAAGAAGCCAAAGAAAAAGGAGACACAAAGATGAGCGACGAGACCAAGAACAACCAGGAACTGGACATGGAAGCCCTCGCGAGCTTCTTCCCACCGATGGCCGAGACTCCGGAAGAGGATCCTCTGGCTGCTGTCCAGGCTGAAGATGCTTTCGGCCAGGGTGGCATCCCGACCCTCGGAACCGAGGCGAAGGCTGGCGCTGAAGAGGAGGACGAGGAAATCTGCGCTCCTGAGGCGCCGGTCAAGGAAGGAAAGAAGGAAACCAAGAAGAAGGATGACGAGGAGAAGGACACCATGGACGAAGAGATCGAGATCAGCTCGTCTGAACTCAGGAAGATGTACGAGGCTTCGCTTCAGACCGAAGTCGCGGTCACCAAGGGGTTCGGCGAGATGACCCCGATGGGCGAGCTCGACGACGTTTCCAAGGATGTCGACAAGGGCATCGCCGACGTCAAGAAGGGCGAACACGCCTGGGACAAGGAGACTCCTCCTTCGAAGGAAGATTTCACCGTCAAGGAAGCTCGGGCCCTGATTGCCCGCGGCATGGCCGAGAACAAGGCTCTCCGTGAGAACTACAAGAAGGCCGTCGCGTTCGTCAAGCAGCTCGCCACCCGCCTGCACGAGGTGAACCTGTTCAACGCGAAGGTCCTCCACGTCAACCGGATCCTCAACACTAACGCCCGGCTCACCAGGGAACAGAAGAAGGTCGTCCTCGAGTCGATCGACAAGGCGAAGAGCATCTCCGAGGTCAAGAGCCTCTACGAGACCCTCGCCAGCACTTTCGCGGTCTCCGTCCAACTTTCCGAGAGTAAGACTCGGAAGCCGACTGGGAACGCCCAGGCTGCCCGTACCAGCGGCGGAGCCGACAACAAAGTCCTCAGAGAATCTGTGGATCGTTCCAACAACGACGGATTCAGCCGCCTGCAGCAGCTCGCCGGCCTGGGTCTGATCAACAAGTAACATCCACCCAACGAAAGAACAAGGAGAAAAACCAAATGGATCTGAAGTCACTCACTGAGGGCATGCAGACGATCGACCGCCAGAAGGAATCGGTCGCTCTCGTCGAGAAGTGGAATCGGACGGGCCTTCTCAAGGGCCTGGAAGACAAGCCCACCAACAAGATGAAGAGCAACATGGCGCGCCTCCTGGAGAACCAGGCCGCCCAGATGCTCAAGGAGTCGACCAGCGTGGCCGACATCCAGGGCTTCCAGAACGTCGCCTTCCCGATCGTTCGTCGGGTGTTCGGCGGACTGATCGCGAACGAGCTCGTGTCCGTGCAGCCGATGAGCCTGCCGTCCGGCCTGCTCTTCTACATGGACTACCGCTACGACAGCGTCAAGGCCGGTAACAAGGCCGCTGACTTTGCCGCCGGTGGATCGCTGTTCGGCGATTTCAACTCTCTGCAGGACGCCCAGGGCGCCGGTTCGATGTACAACCTGGCCACCTCGTTCTCGCAGCGTGAGAAGATCTCCTCGACCAACTTCTCGGGTACGATCGCCACCCCGACCCTCGCCGAAATCGCCTATGACCCGGACCTCTCCGCGTCTCTGGCTGCCGGTACGGTCAAGAAGCTGACCCTCACCAACGCCTTCTCTACCCTGTCGGCTCTCGCTGACTCGGTCTCGGATGCTGCCTCCCTGAAGCAGTGGGTCGCTGTCTCTGGATCGTCCACCGCCGCCAGCAGCTCCACCGACGGTACTCCGGTTCGCCTCGGTTCGGCGACCATCGTCCGCCGGCACACCGTGCGTAGCGGCAACGACCTGGTGTTCATCCTCGACACCTCGGGCGGTAACCCTTCCACTGTGGAAGCCGTCAAGGTCTCGTACCTGATCGGTTCGCAGCTCCGCGGCGGCACCTCGGGCACCATGGCCCTGCCGGAGTGGGAGTCTGACCTCGGCGCCTCCCCGATGCCGGTCATCCCGGAGCTCGACCTGCGGATCCAGTCGATCCCGGTCACCGCGAACAGCCGCAAGCTGCGCGCCAAGTGGACCCCTGAGCTCGCTCAGGACCTCGCCGCCTACCAGAACCTGGACGCTGAAGTCGAGCTCACCCAGGTCCTCTCTGAGGCGATCGCCCTCGAGATCGACCGCGAGATCCTCGCGGAGCTGCTGATCAAGGCCACCGGAGCGAACTTCTTCTGGAGCCGCAAGCCAGGCAAGTTCCTCAACAAGAACACCGGCGACACCGTCACCGGCGCTTCGTTCACCGGAACGGTCCGCGAGTGGTACGAGACCCTGATCGAGACGATCATCGATGTGGCCAACCAGATCCACCGCAAGACCCTGCGTGGAGCGGCCAACTTCATCGTCACCTCTCCGGACGTGGCGACCATCCTCGAGGCCTCGGTGCTGTACAAGCCGGTCCTCTCGATGGATCCGAAGGAGTCGATGTTCACCGTCGGTACTGAGAAGGTCGGTACCCTGAACAGCCGCTTCACGGTCTACAAGGACCCGTACTTCCCGCGGAACAAGATCCTGGTCGGTTACAAGGGATCGAGCTTCCTCGAGACGGGCTTCGTGTACGCTCCGTACGTGCCGCTGATCGTCACCCCGACGATCTACGCTCCTGAGGACTTCACTCCTCGCAAGGGCGTGATGACTCGGTACGCTAAGCAGATGGTGCGCAGCGACTTCTATGGAACTGTCGTTGTCCAGGACCTCGAAGTCATCTGATCTGATCTCCTAGCGAGATCAAGTAGTTAGGAGGGACCCCACCAAAAGTGCGGGTCCCTCTTCTTTTTGGTGAAGCAGACATCCTATCTCTAGGATGGAAAGAAAATGTCACTGCGGTAAAGACCTGCCTCCCCAACGAAACGCCCCTCATGGAGGAGGTCGAAGAAGACTCCACTGTTCCGATCCCTGTACTCTCATGTTCAACAACTGGAAGAGAGTCTATGGACTCGATCCAGAGGACTACTGGGGGACGCTTAGGAAGCAGAACGGTGGCTGTGCCATCTGTGGATTAGCTCGCGGACCAGAAGATCGGAACCTCGCTGTTGATCACGAGCACGTCGATGGGTATGCAGAGATGCCGCCCGACGAAAAGAAGAAATACTTCAGAGGTCTCCTCTGTTTGACGTGCAACCGTTGGCGAGTAGCTCGTAACGATCTTGAGATCGCCAGACGCGTCGTCAAGTATCTCGAAGAACACGAACGCAAGAAACAGGAGAAGTCTATTTAAGATCATGCCTATTCCGACTCTCAAAGAGATGTTCGCCCTCACAGAAGAGGTCGAGGACATCTTCGACGCAGACGCAGAAACGAATGTCGACAAGAAGAATCTCGCCAATCTCAAGAGGAAAGTCGATGTGATCAGGAACCAGGACGAGGGTCTTGGACCGATCGACTCGGACACCGTGATGATGCTCGGTGATGTGCTCAGCGGAGAGGGCAAGGAACCACAGGCTGCAGCCATGGCTCTTCTTGCGACCAAGCTGAAGCCCATCTATGATGGCCTGTATGACGTCATGGAACGTGAGCGTGCCTTTCACGAGGAGGTCGGTTTCGAAGGCCTGGCTCAGGCGACAAACTGGACATCGATCCTCAACAGAGGCATGCGCAGTCTGATCTGGTTCGCCGGCAGGACCAGCTCAGAGAGATTCAAGCTTGAGCTCAAGCGGTTCCTGGGTCTCAAGAGATTCTATGACGAGGCTGTCAACAACAACTACGTTCACTTCACGTCCCGTGGCGCGAATCAGGCTCTGACGCCGCACATCGGTCCGGACAAGAAATGGTCCGCCGGCGCTACTGGAGCTCACGGGAACGTGAGGCTCGGCGGACCGGTCTTCAAACCTGGTGAGCTCGCGGCGTATGACGAGCTCTGCACTGAATTTGGCAAGATGATCTGAGAATCGATCTCTTCGGTCTGGAATGACTTTCCCTCCAGTCCCCGCTACTTATCAGGAACTCTAACGGAGGAAAGCGATGTTCACAGTTGGATCGACCCCGTTTGGGACTTTCGACAACGACCCGCAGTTCGCAGCCGATGCCGATCGGATGATCGACTTCACCCTCAAGAAGCTGGGTGATCCGGTCATGGAAGTGCACCTCAGCTCTTCCCAAATCTACGCTGCGTTTGAGGAGGCCGCTCTCGAGTTCTCCGCCATCATGAACTCTTACCAGGCGAGGTCTGTCCTCACCTCTTTCCTAGGCGCGCCCACCGGTTCGTTGTCCGGCTCTGAGAACAAGTACGTCACCCAGAACCTGGAATTCCAGAAGAAGCTCGCAGAACCGTACGGAGATTCCGGTCCGTACATGCTGGACACCAGTCTCCCTCTGTACAGCGGCTCGATCATGCTCGAGCCCGGCGTCCAGAAGTATAACATCACGGCCATGCTCTCTGCCTCGCTGACCGGGAGTCACGTCACGGGCAAGCTGCGCATTCGAGAGCTGTTCCACTACAGCCCTCTCCAGTCGTACCGGATGTTCGGCACGACCTCCGCCGTCAACTACCTGAACAGTCAGTTCAATTTCGAGTCGTTCACGCCAGAGACGATCTTCTACCTGCTGCCCATCTGGGAGGACATCCTCCGCGGCATGCAGTTTGAGACCTCGAACCGGGTCCGTCGTTCGAACTACAGCTACGAGATCCACAACGGCGAGCTCACCCTGTACCCGGTGCCGGCGAACAACCTGCCGCTCTACTTCACGTACAGCTTCCCGCCTGACCCGACCCAGGCCGCCATCATCCCGGGTCTCTCGGGGTCCGCCTCCGTCGACAAGTCGTTCAACGGAGTCTCGAACCTCTCGAACGTCCCGTTCGGGAACATCGAATACAGCAAGCTGAACAGCATCTCCCAGCAGTGGATCCGTATGATGGCGTTCGCCATGGCCAAGGAGATCGAGGGCCAGATCCGCAGCAAGATGGCGGCGATCCCCATTCCGAACGGCGACCTGAACCTGAACGGTCCCGAGCTGATCACGGACGCCCGAGCGGAGCAGGACCGGCTGCGTGAGTCCCTGAAGCTGCAGCTGGAGGAGCTGACCTACGACAAGCTGGCCGCGAAGCAGGCCGAGACGTCGCAGGCCCTCGAGGAAGTGATCAAGAAGGTACCGCTGGGGATCTACATCGGATGAGCGTCCCAAGACTGACAGAAGTGTTCCGTCTGTTGCCAGAGGCAAACGTGACCTCTCTTGCTCAGATGAACAAGATTCCCTTGAACGTGGCGCAGAAAATCAATGATTTTGATCGCCAGCTAGCGCCGCAGCTGGCATCGATCTTTTCTGCACGTTTTGGGCACGGATACAAATACGACGTCCAGAGGCTAGGAGAAAAGATTGCCTCTGAAGCGCTCGAAGATTACGTTGATACTTTTCTCGGTGTGAACGGTACGGCGTGGGCATTTAAGAAAGCTGTCAAGAACAATCCAAAAGAGAAGCAGTCTTTCGTCGATCTTGCGAAGACGAACTGGAGAGATTTTCGACAGAAGATCTTTTCGATCGCTTACCGAGGTGAAAAAGAACAGATCGCCACGAAACAATCCGTCATGAAGTTTCCAGACGGATTCGTCTGGTCGAAACTCAACAATGATCAATGGGAAGAAATCGGGAAAGAGATGCAGCACTGCGGAAGACCGGTTTCTTCCGATTCTGAACTCTACCAGCTGTTTGATCCCTCAAGCAACGGGCATGTGACCATTGAGATGGACAGCAAGAACACAGGCATGTCTGGAGAACCCGTGATCCTTCAGATCAAAGGGAAGCAGAATGACTTTCCAGATAGAAAGTACTGGGATTACGTGAGACAGTTCATCGGACAATTCAAAGCGAGCAATTCTGAAACACTGACTCCAGACGAATTCAGGCACGGGAAAAATTGACATGTCTGTTCCGAAACTGACAGAGATCTTTCTGATCAAGGAAGACAGCGTCGGAAATATCGTCAATCTTTTGAAGATGGACCCGAGCATCGCCCGAGAATTCCAACGGATGTTCGGAAAGTTTGCTTTCACCATGGCATCGATTCGGATGGCTGATGAAAAGAGAGATCCAGACTGGAGTCTGGAATACTGGCTCGAAGCCACTTTCGGAGTAGCTTCTGATCTCATGCGTCTTCTGAAAGCTCATCCAGATCAAGAAAAATCCGTGAGAGGACTCACATCAGACAAGGCGAAGGCGCTCCTGGTGGGACATGCCGCAAGCAAGGTAGATTTCAGCGGAAGGTCAGAGCTAGATTTTCCTGACGGGTTCTTCTGGGTGAAACTCAATTCAGAAACTGAGCGCGGACTTGAGGGAGGGCAGATGCAGCACTGCGGCAACGATGATCGCGGTGATCTCTACTCTCTCAGAGATTCGTCTCGCAATCCGCATGTGACACTGACGATGGATTCGAATAGACAAGTCCATCAGATCACAGGAAAACAAAACAAAGCTCCAGATAGGAAATACTGGAGCTACATCAAGAAGTTTTTCGAAAAGTTCAACGCTGAACTCTCTCCCAAGGCTTCTGCGGAAGACCAGAGATTGATCAGAACTGGACTTACGGACTATCTCAAGTGACTATCCCAAAATTGACAGAAGTGTTCGCCGAGGCTCCGGACTGGAAGAAGTCCTTCAAGGCGGCCAAGAAGGCTGACGCCGCAGCTGGACATCCACTCGCGGTCGGTCGACTCGAGGTCCCAAAGTCTCCGAAGCCGCCTCCTACCGCCAAGCCGATCCGCAAGGGTGGTCCGGACAACGACCCGCTCAAGACAGCCACGACCGGCGAGGTCTTCGAGACGGAGGCCGGCACGTACTTCGTCTTCCGCGGGATCAATCAGAAGTACTACGCCGTGTTCGTCGATGGAAACGTGCAGCGGGCGAAAGATCTCGGAGAACATCCGGGACGGAAGGAGGCGATCGACGCAGTCCTGGCCGACCACGACAAGACGGCCGCAGGAATCGGTGAGATCCGTTCGGTCCCGCTCACTGCGAGTCTCGTGGAGATGTTCCTCGGCGAAGCCTCATCGAAGGAAGCGATGTACAAGGCTCTGAGCGCCAATCCTACTGATGCGTACCAGCTCGCTGTGTACGCAGACCAGGCTCAGGAAGAGAACAGCCCGATCGCTCCGTATTTCCTGTTCCTCAGCCAGAAGCTTCCGCAGTTTGGAGAACCCTTCAAGAAACTCAGAGAGAAGATCAAGACGATCAAGCTCAAAGCCGAGAAGCAGTCACAGAAAGAAGTGCAGCTCGACATCTTTTCTGTATCGATCGTCCTCGATCACTACGATCTAGTCATCAGACAGCTGATTTTCGCCGAGACGAAGGATGACCTGCTGAGCGTCATCGATGATCTCGAGAACGAGCTCCACGGTCTGAAGGAGGCGTTCCGGAAGATCCGTGACTACTGGTTCGTGCAGATCGACACGCCGAACAAGCTTCTCATCAGAGTCTGGCCTCCGGACGATCTCGATCAGGACGCCAAGATGCCGGGCTACGTCACCGCTGATCCTTCTGGAAACCGTGTCACTGTCCTCGGTAAAGTCTTCGATGACTCTGATTCTGATCCATATTACATGGTCAAGTCGCTCGCTGGAGGAATTTCGAAGGTCGTGAGGATTATCCCGAATGGCCCGTAGATTTCTTATCTACGGTCTAGTTGATCCTCGTACTCACGAACTACGTTACGTAGGAAAATCGTGCAAAGGAATGATACGTCCGAAAGAAAGGCATCACGCTCATTGCAGGAATTGGGAAGAAAACCTTCTTCGTCAAAACCTCAAACCGACGATCGTTGTTTTTCATGAGACTGATTGTGCCGATTTTCTGAAAGAGGCTGAGATTTTCTGGATCAAGTATTTTCGTAGTATTGGTTGTCGTTTGACGAACATGACAGATGGTGGAGAGGGTAGTCTCGGTTCGAAACCCAGTCTCGAAACTCGGCAGAAAATGTCTCTAGCAAGAATCGGAAAACCATCTGGGATGAAGGGAAAGACTGTTCCCGAAGAGAGAAGAGAACGTATTTCAAATTCTCTTTCTGCTTTGAAACTGAAGAGAGTTTTTACTGCGGAGCACCGTGCCAAATTGGCTGCTGCCAAAATTGGAAAGCCCGGGAACAACAGGAAAAAGGAGGTCACTCATGGCACGTAAATTCATTACAGAACGTGAATTGGCCTTTATCGCGAGAATCAATCGCGAACTCATTCAGAAGGTCGTCGGACAGGAGGTCTCGTACTACGAGATCGATCTGGAGAAGAGCCGCGTCCACAGGCTGTACGAGGAAGCCATCGAAAAAACATGGAAGCCGCCTGTGCTCGTGAACGCCAGGGTCCTCTGGGACAATCCATCCAGCGTGCACAACGTCATCGGTATCGACTCAAAATATACCGCTGAGGTCTACTTCCATACAGACGAACTCAACGATCGTAATGTCTCTCCGAAAGAAGGTGACTTTATCGAGTTCGGACAGGTCTTCTTCGAGATCACGGCCGTCACGCAGCCGCAGATCGTTTTCGGGCAGGTGAACAACAGGATCATGACCAAGTGTGTCTGTGTCCCGAGCCGTGAGGGACAGTTCCAGGCAGGGAACGACTCCTCCCAGGCCATCGACAACAGCCACCCCATCACGAACACCAAACACAAGCTCCCCTGAGGGCTTCAGAGAGGCGATGACAGATGGCTGAGGGGCACACCCCATACAGGAACATCACACTGGAGACGATCGACCAGGCCATCACCGACTGGTTTGACCAGACGGTGGATGCCCATGTCGTCTTTCCGAACAAGGAACGGAAGAAGGTACCTGTCGGATTCTCGTCCGGAGAACGCTGGGTGACTGGCCGTTCCAAACGTGGGATCCGAGATTCGAACGGAGTCATCATCCTTCCGATCATCGCCGTCCGTCGGACTGGGATCGATCCGATGGGAAGTATGTCTGCGCTCGGGATCGAGACTCCGACCCTGCAGATCTCCAAGCGTCTGACCGCCAAGACCAACGATCTGGCCAATCTGCACGTGAACCGCGACCCTGCCTACCGTACCCCTTCCAAGCCCGTCCTGTACGAGGTGACCACGATCCCGTTCCCGGACCGGTCCGTGTTCACGTACGAGATCCAGATCCAGGCGCAGTACATCACCCAGATGAATGCGATCCTGGAGAAGATCTTCCACGAGCTGGACCTGAACAAGTCCTTCGTTGCTCCGTTCCAGAACGATTCCCGCCATCCTCCGATCGGAGAAGACTTCGAAAAACGTGTCGCTCTCGATCGCGATTACGTTGTGGGGTTCTTCGATTCGAACATCGGTGACTCCGGAAACTTTGAAGAGTTCACAGACCAGGAACGAATTGTGAGGTTCGCTACCTCGATCAGGGTGCCAGCTGTCCTCCAGCTCAATCCAGAGGGAGAGAAGTCGTCGATCAAGATCGAACGGACCTCGTTCCTCCTGAACTTCGGCAAGGAAAAAGTCACCTTCGTGGACACGCAGGAAGAGGCTGACAAGATCTTCGGCAACCGCTGACGTCGGGAAAAATCCGTCAGACATGCCTTTTCACAATGTCAGCGTCTAATTAGAACGTGATGGAGATCTTCGCCGACAGGTGGAAGGCCTCCGAAAAATAACTTTCTGAGGTACGCCTCTTCGAGGGAGCTAACAAGACCATGGCCCAAAAATTCATGTCGCCGGGCGTTTTCACCACTGAGATCGACCTGAGCTTCCTGGCCCAGGGAGTCGCCGGAATCGGAGCGGTCGTCGTCGGCCGTACTCCGAAGGGACCAGCTTTCGCCCCCACCCTCGTCAACGGGCTCGATGCCT
>JACCDG010407150.1_pt1 | contig 27082 bp, 16 predicted proteins | sample 7442471 | NCBI WGS metagenome assembly JACCDG01 (sample SAMN15323444, study PRJNA562643) | freshwater metagenome | isolation source: river surface water | place: USA:Blue River Watershed | collected 2017-08-17 | reverse complement strand
TAATAAATTAAATCTTATTAATGACTACATTCAGTTATTGTCTACTCAAAGAAAGGTTAGTAATTTACCAGCAGATTATTTTAAATCACAATTTGTTATTTTAAATAATCTTGCTGAACAATATGAAGCAAAAGTAAAACAAATAAGTAAAATTGATAGAGAATTAAATGGTTTTTACAATCAATTAAATGATATTTACTTAAAAGATATACGTGTTAGACAATATTTGCCTTCTGACATAACTGAATGGCAGGCGATTGTTGAAGATATATTAGCTATTCCGTATTTGTTATCTAAGCAAATTTTGAGTGCTTGGTATCAATTTATAAGCTTCTTTGAGATTGATGCTTCGCATAAGTTAAGCTATTTAAGTCTTATTAAACTATTAGTGTTGCAAAGCTTAATTGTTACAGCTGTCATTTTGTTTTATAAGCTAATTATTATACTTAAAGATAAGTACCAAAGTTTACAGCCAACAAGATTTTCTAAATCAGCTTTCTATGTTTTAACTAGACTAGTCGATAATAATAAATTGCTGATTAGTATCATATTTAATATTTACGCTATTTTTTGGTTAACGAGCATCACCGGTTCTGCTGTAAAAATATTCGTATGGTTGGTTGGCTTATTTTTATTCTGCAGAATATTGCTACAGCTATGTTATATGTTTTTGATAGAAAATATTGATGAGATCTCTGGGGATGATCGTCGTTTGTATTATGGCCTAAAATACTCATTAATTTTCGGGGCCATTTTATACACCCTGATGATTTTAGGACAAGAATTAAATCTACCGCTTAACACTCAAACGTTTATAGATAGAACCCTGATGTTATTCTTATTAGCGGTTTCTTATCCTTTAATTATAAACTGGCAAGTTGTACCGCAGTTAATTATTGATAGCTTAAATCCAAAGCCATATGTCCGTCGAGCTATTTGGTTAATAGGTTTAATCATACCTATAACTATTTTATCAAATGCAGCTCTAGGGATTATAGGTTATGTTAACCTCGCTTGGAAAATAGCCTTAGCCGTATTACAACTGTCTTTAGTTATTGCGCTTTGGCTAATTATCAAAGGACTATTTAATGAGCTAATGGAAGCTATTTTTAGATTCTTTATTCGCCATGTTACCAATGGTTGGTTGTGGATGGAGTCTGTTTTAAAGCCATTACAAACAGTTATTCATGTTTTATTGTTTGGTTCAGCATGCATAGGGTTAGTTTTTATTTATGGTTGGAATAGTGGCAGTGATCTGGTCAGTCTTATTCATACTATAGTGACTTTCCAATTGACTACAGTTTCTGGGGTTAATATTTTTATTAAAGATTTCTTGGTAGTCTGTGGTATTCTAGCTATAGTGATTTGGGCGACAAAATGGAGTCGCGAATTCTCTTATCGCTGGCTTTATGCTAAAACAAAAGATTTAGGAGTAAGACACAGTTTTGCCGTATTTACTCAGTACACTATTTTAGTTGTTGGATTGATTATCATACTGAAGTTTATCGGGTTTCCTACCCAGACCCTTACAGTAGCTGTAGGTGGTATGATCTTCTTTTTAGGTTGGGGCATCAGAGAAGTCTTAAGTAACTATGTCAGTGGTATAATCTTATTGATAGAACGACCAATTCGTGTTGGTGACTTTATAACTGTCGGTGAATATGAAGGGAAAGTTACTAAAATAGGTATGCGTTCACTGACTGTACAGTCAAACGATAATACAGAGATTATTGTGCCCAACACAGATACTATTAATAAACCGTTAACTAATTGGACATTTAGAGATACAATTATACGAGTTGATCTACAACTTCGAATTGCATATGACCAAAATTTAGAAAACTTGCGTGAAATTATACTAAACGTATTGTTAGGCAGTGAAGAGATTTTAAAAGATCCAAAACCTAAAATCTTACTCAAAGAATTTTCAGAAAGTGCTATTCTAGCTAATATTTATTTCTATATTGATCTAAATAAAACTCCAAGTCGAGGATTAGTGCGAACTAATATTATGATGGCTATAGTTAAGTCTTTTAAAGAAAATAATATTAAAGTTGCTTATCCAGTGCAAACTGTAAATTTATTCAAATAATACCATATACCTAAAGATGTAATACCAAAGTGGAACAATTAAACTTAATCAATCAATTACTAACAGATCTAGCTACCCGTGAACAACAACTTCGGGGGTATCTTTGACTACGAAGATAAACTATCACGGCTTGAAGAAATTAATCTCGAACTAGCTGATCCTAAAGTCTGGTCTCAACGCGAAAAAAGTGAAATACTTAATCGTGAGGCTGCAGGTTTAGAAACTATAGTCAAAACTATTCAAAATATTAATCGACGTCTTGAGCAAGCACGGGAAGTATATAATATAACAATTGAATTAGAAGAATTTGACAACATTAATGAATTAGAGCTTGAAGTTAAAGATATAGAGAAACTAGTAGCTAAATTAGAGTTTCAACGGATGTTTAGTAAAAAAATGGATCCGAATAATGCTTTTTTGGATATTCAGGCCGGTTCTGGAGGTACAGAGGCTCAGGACTGGGCGGAAATGCTGATGCGGATGTATTTACGTTGGGGGGCTGATAAAGGCTTTGCGACGGAAATATTAGAATGTATGCCTGGTGATGTTGCCGGTATAAAAAGTGCGACTATCGCTTACACCGGTGAATATGCTTATGGCTGGTTACGCACCGAGACGGGTGTGCATCGCCTAGTAAGAAAATCACCTTTTGACTCTGGCAATCGTCGTCATACTTCTTTTGCTTCAGTCTTTGTAACTCCCGAAGTGGATGATAACATCGATGTACAGATTAATACTGCTGATTTAAGAATTGATACTTATCGTGCTAGCGGTGCAGGGGGCCAGCACGTTAACCGAACTGATTCGGCTGTACGTATCACTCATATACCAAGTGGCATAGTTGTACAGTGCCAATCGGATCGCTCACAGCATAAAAATAAAGATCAGGCTATGAAGCAATTAAAATCTAAATTATATGATTTAGAAATGCAATCAAGAAATGCAGAGAAACAGCAGCAAGAAGCAAGTAAAGCAGATGTAACATGGGGTAGCCAGATCCGATCATATGTACTTGATGCTTCTCGGATTAAAGATTTAAGAACAGGGGTAGAAACTGGTAATACCACTGCGGTTCTTAACGGTGATTTAGATTTATTTATCGAAGCAAGTTTAAAAGAAGGTTTATAAAATGTTAGAAAATCAAACAGATTCTCAAGAAGTAGTAGAAGTTGAAGATATCAATGAAGTTATAAGGGTCCGTCGTGAAAAATTAAAAAATTTGCGATCAGAGGGCACGGCGTATCCTAATGATTTCAAGCGCCAGGATTATTTAGCAGATATCGATAAAGCTTATTGTGACCAAACCAAGGAAGCCTTAGCTGAACTTAATAAAGTTGTTGTGGTAGCAGGTCGTATTATGACTAAACGGATTATGGGTAAAGCTAGCTTTGTTCATATTCAAGATATGTCTGGTAGACTACAAGTTTATATTACACAGAACCAACTTTTACCTGAAATTTACGAAGATTTCAAAACTTGGGATATAGGTGACATTATAGGCGTAACCGGTACAGTATTTAAAACTAAAACTGGCGAGCTATCTATATCAGCAAATAAAATTGAGTTATTAACAAAATCTTTAAGACCATTGCCTGATAAATACCATGGCTTACATGATCAAGAAATTAAATATCGCCAAAGATATCTAGATCTTATCGTAAACGAAAAAACTAGACAGACTTTTCGTATAAGATCGCAAATGATCACGTTTATTCGTGAGTTTTTAACCAAACATGGTTTTGTTGAGGTTGAAACCCCAATGATGCAAGTTTTACCAGGTGGTGCTGCAGCAAGACCTTTTGTGACTCATCACAATGCCCTAGATATGCCGTTATATTTACGTGTGGCTCCTGAATTATATTTAAAAAGATTAGTGGTAGGTGGGTTAGAAAGAGTTTTTGAAATAAATCGAAACTTTAGAAACGAAGGCGTTTCGACCAGACATAATCCTGAATTCACCATGCTAGAATATTATCAAGCTTATGCTGATTATAATGATGCCATGAATATGGTGGAGAATTTATTAAGCTCTTGTGTGCAGACTTTGACAGGATCAAAACTATTAAAATATAATAATTACGAATTAGATTTTAATAAATTTGAAAGAATTACTGTAATAGACAGTATTTTAAAATTTAATGCTAATATAAGTAGAGAAGATTTAACAGATCGATCTCGTGCTGCTAAAGTTGCAGAAAGATTAGGTTTAACAGTTCATGGTAATTATGGCCTAGGCAAAATTATTATGGAAATCTTTGATAGTACAGTCGAAGAAAAGCTCATACAGCCTACCTTTGTAACTCAATATCCAACAGAGGTCTCGCCATTATCTAGACCAAATGATGCAAATGATTTCTTTGTTGATAGATCTGAGTTTTATTGTGCTGGCCGTGAATTAGCCAATTTATTCTCTGAGTTAAATGATCCAGATGATCAAGCAGCCAAGTTTAGACAGCAGATGCAAGATAAAGAAGCAGGTGATCTTGAAGCTATGCCTTATGACGAAGACTATATTACTGCTTTAGAATATGGTTTGCCCCCTACAGCCGGCGTTGGTATAGGTATAGATAGATTGGCAATGTTATTAACGGATTCGGCATCAATCAGGGATGTGATTATGTTCCCACATATGCGAGGTAAGAACGATTAATATGGCAAACGTATTTAAAATAATTTTTCTTAATGACAATAAGTTATATGAGATTTATGCTAAAGAAATAATGCAAAGTGAATTATTTGGTTTTATAGAAATCGAAGAGATTTTGTTTGGTGAACAAAGTAGTCTACTAGTTGATCCATCTGAGGAAAAATTAAAAGCCGAGTTTGGACATGTTAGTAGAAGTTACATACCGATGCATAATATTATTAGAATAGATGAAGTGCCCAAGCAGGCTACTAGTAAAATTAAAGATGCTGGTAATATACAAAGTAATATTACTCAGTTTCCTGGAGCCTCAGGCTTTACTGGGCGTTCAGTTGTTAAGCCAAAGGATTAAATTAGTATATTTAAAAGGACAATAATTATGGAAAACAAACATCTTGGGCCGCTCATGATTAGTATTGATGGCTTTGAGCTAACTGAAGAGGACAAAGAAATATTAGAACATCCTGCAGTTTGCGGAGTGATTATATTTAGCAGAAACTATCATAGTATAGAGCAGATTACAGAACTTAATTACAAAATAAAAAATCTCAAAGCTAAGAATCATAAAAACTCTAATAGCTTATTGATTTCGATTGATCATGAGGGCGGTCCAGTACAGCGGATTAAACAGCCTTTGACAGTGATCCCTGCTATGTCAGAACTAGGTAAACTCTATGAATATAGCTCGGCAGAAGCTATAGATTTAGCTACTAATATTGGCTGGGTATTAGCTTCTGAATTACTAAGCTTGGGTTTTGATTTTAGTTTTACTCCAATGGTAGATTTAAATATTAGTGATAATAAAATAATAAAACTACGCGCGCTGCATAAAAAGGCTGATATAGTTTCGAATCTTGCTTTAGCTTTAAAAGCTGGTTTAGATTCTGCAGGCATGGCAGCAGTCGGCAAACATTTCCCAGGGCATGGCGGTGTGTTAGAAGATTCACACTTTCAAACGCCTATCGATGGTCGTTCTTTTAAAGAGATAAATCATCATGATTTAGAGCCTTATAAAGTTTTAATCAAACATGGTTTAGAAGCTATTATGACTTCTCATATTATATACAATAATATTGATAATCACGTGGTGACATTCTCTAAGTTCTGGTTACAAGATATCTTGCGTGATAAATTGAACTTCCAAGGTCTTATAGTTAGCGATGATCTTAATATGGCTGGTGCAAAAATTTGTAGTAGCGAAGATCATGAGCCTTATACTAATTTGGTCAATGCTGCACTGACATCTGGCTGTGAATTATTATTGCTTTGTAATAACAGAAAAGCAGTTATTGAGGTTTTGGACAATTGGTCTGATACTCTATGGCAATCAAGTAATGATTATAGTGCAAGATTAAATGCAATGCGTGCACGTTTACACGATCGCTTGAGTCTAGAAGATTTACGTAAACAGCAGTTATGGCAAAGCACAGTAAATAATATAGAAAAGCTTGCGGGTTAAGAGCATGAAAATAATATTTGCTAGAATTTATTCATCGGTTATTAAAATATTTATATTATTCACAGGGATATTATTTATGATACATGCTTCAGCAGCTGATCAGGTAAAAACAGCTTATGATTTTTCTTTTACTGCAAATAATGGGCAGGATTTACCTTTAAGTAAATTTTCTGGCAAAGTTATTTTAGTCGTTAATACAGCTTCTAAATGTGGCTTTACTAAACAATACGAAGGCTTAGAAAAATTATATCAAACTTATAAAGACAAGGGATTCGTTATTATTGGCGTTCCAAGTAATGACTTTGGCAAGCAAGAGCCCGGCACAGATGAGGAAATCAAGGATTTTTGTAAAGTAAATTTTGGTGTGACTTTTCCTTTGACCAAAAAAGTGGCCGTGACCGGGGATAATGCTCATCCATTTTTTGTTTGGGTATCAGATCAATTGGGCTTGGGTTCGGCACCGAAGTGGAACTTTCATAAGTATGTCATTGATCGTAATGGCAAGCCACAGAGTTATTTTTTCTCGATGACTAAGCCTGATAGTAAAAAGCTGGTGGCTTTGATTGAGAAGTTATTGGATGCTCAGAGTACGAGCTAAAAAGATTTTTATCAGCGGCAGTATTTTATAGATGATCTATATCCTAGGTACCAGCCTTGCCGGTACTGTATCATGAGTATCAGTATCTATAGACACTCCTTCTTTTTGTGTAACCGCTTCGCTTGATAGCTCAGCTCTAGGAGGATTGTCAGTGCCTTCCTCGTGACAGCTAGAACCGATTTCTATGCTTGTCGCAGGTGGATTACCAGTAGGTATTGTTCTTCGTTTATAAATCTCTAGCATCATCAAGTCTACTGTTTTAAAATAATCCCCATGAAATTTAAGAGGTAAGGTTAGGAGTTCTCTACACAAAATTGCTGCTTGAGCATCTGAATTATTTTTTAGATGAGCTAATATTTCAGATACTTTGTTGATGGCCTCGGTGCTATTTTCGTCGTGGGTAATCGATTTAAGAAAGGTAAAATAATATTCATTTTGCTCGGGTTCAGGTAGTTCTAATGCTGTTAATAAAGAATCTAGTGTAGCTAGATCTGCTAATTTTCTTATAAGAACATCAAAAATTTCAGCGTTAAATAACGTATGTATTTCATGAGCTTTTTTTGCTTTCGAAATTAATGTATCTACAGCGCTTGCCAGCAATAAAAAAGAGTCATTATTCATCTCTGTTAGCTCGAGAATATTCTTCTCATTTAAAAGATGAACTGCTTCTAAATTATAAAACATTTTGTGATATATGGAGCTTGAATTGGGAGAGAGTGCAAATAGATCTGTAACTTTAACAAAAATAACGTGAGTTAAAGCTTTAGCTTTCTCAATTCTAAATAGTGTGAGTGCGCAAGCTTTTAGATCGTTTAGTGTGATAAAATTAGTGGGAAGGGGTTGCTCTGCAAGTACAGAGGGCGTATATGGAAGTAATAATTGACATGTAGTACTAAAAAATTGTTCGTCCATATAGACTTGCCGTAAATCTAAAGCGATTTTTGCTTCTCTTGGCTTACGTATTTCTTGTTCATACTGATATCTGAAAAAATGCTCTAATGCTAACGCATATTCTTTAAGAATTTCCGGATTACTTATTTCTGCTGTATCCGCGCGACGTGCGAGAAGTAAGATAGCTATTTTAATCCCAGCGGAAGCTTCGACGACTCTAAATAAACCAAGTATATTTGTAATCACTTGGACGATTTCAGTTGATGGTTTATTTTGCGCAAAGACGAAGTGAATATAGGTTTTAGATACCGGATTATTAATATAAGTATCAGTTAGCATGATTCCTATAGCGCTATGAATATAAGATGCTTGTACTTCTGCTTCTGAGCTAGTCATTTTAAATTTTAATAGAATATCATTTAGTCTAGCTAGATGTTTGTGCATCATGATATGTTTTATAACATTGCAATTATTTTTCAACAAGTATTTTATAAAAAGACAGTATTTTTTTATGAAATCTTTCTTTTGTTCTCTCGATAACTTATCAGAGTAATGCGAGATTAATTTTGATATCGCTAGTTCAATATTAATTATTAGTCCACAAAAATCTTCTTGGTAGCGATCGTATTCATCTGGTAGGTCATGGAAAACACTCACTTCCCAACAAGCCTGCTTCGTTATATGTATCAGATGCTTATGTATATTTTGATAATCAAGAACTGTAGGTTCTGGCTTCATCAAGAAACTACTGATTTGCGTTTGAGCAATTATTTCAGAGATTGAGCGACATGCAGCCAATCGTACATCTAAATGATCAAATTCTTCTTGTTGGTTATGTGTCGGATTGGTTGATGTTGTACCAGTAGAAACCATATGTTTTGATTGGAGATTTCTTGAACATCTCTTTGCCCTTTCAGTATCACGTTGTTTTCTGATTGCAAATGATAAAGCTCGTTTTCGTTCCCGTTCTAGAGCTGCCTGTTCCTCATCCATTATTCGTTTTTTTGCTGCTTTCTCTGCTCTTTGTTTGTTAGCTTGTGAAGCAGCTGCTATTTTATTGAATGATTCTGATTGTTCACTCGCTATTGTTGTTCGTGATTTTTCTTCACTAGATTCTATTTTTTTTATTTTTTGTTGTGCCTGTTGTTTGGCAGCTTGTGCAGCTGACTCTCTTTTTCTTTGTGCTTCTTCTTCGGCTGGTATCGAAGCAGGGGTTATTGTATCTTTTGATTCTTTTGATTCTTTTGATTCTTGGCCTTCTCTGTCTTTTACCGCAAACACACCACGAACAGGAAACTTTGGTTCGAATGGCTCATCACTTGTAACCTCAGGTGGTAGGATTAATCTTTCTTTAAGATTTATAGGGTCTTTACTTGAAAATCGAGGTTGATATAATTCAGGGAATATCATACTAGAATGCTTTTCGTTAAAAATCTTTACGACTTTGTCGTTATCTATTAGTCTGAGGAAAAATATTTCTTGAGCCGGTGACAGTGTAAACCCTAAGGATAATGCTCTGAGTATAGATTTCAAAGCATGTTCTAATGCAGCTGGGATAGTTAGATTATCCTGATTATAAATATGAATTGTTCTGCCGAAAATATGTTTTGCTGCGCTAATGTCCTTCATTACAACAGAACCAGAACTCAAATCTAAATGAACATGGTTACTACTAAAGTGACTATCAGGACCAAAAGCAACTGTCGTCAAAACTATATCAGTTTTACTATAGGTAAGTGTATGAAATTTAGTATCTCTATTAACAAAAAATGTCCTCTTGGGTACTCCCAGTAATAATATTTTTTCCATTTCGATTGCGATTTTATCTGCTAGTTCTGTAAATTCATCTTCACTTAATGTATCAGCTTTTTTTGTTACAAATTGTATGTCTAAATCTGATGTTTGAATAAGGCGCTGAATATCAGTATCAATCTCAGGCGAGGGAGTAGTAAGCAATAAATGGAGCAGAACTTGGCTGCCTACTAAACGCACATCGAATTGCTCGAATAGCGGATTGAATAACATCATATCTTTGATTTGCGATAAGAAAAGGCTGTGCTCCAATGGAAAAATACAAATTGGTAATGAAAAACAATCAAAAAACGGCGATGTTAATTCTGGCTCTTGGCCGCAAATAAGTCCAGCAACATAAGTATTCAACATTGTGGCTTTTTTTAATATTATATTTTGTAGCTCAACATAAGTCATCTGCGAATACTTTCTATCGATCGAAATAGCAGGGGCTATAGCAGGGTCAATACCTAATCCTCTAGAACTTGGGTGTTTCTGTAGAAGAATCAACTTAAGACATAGGCTGTCTATAGAATCTGTAATCAGTTTTTTCTCGAACGGCTTTAGCGTCGTTTCGTACGCAATCGAAAATTTAATAGATAATAACTCTTGCATATTGTTGGTAGATAAATTTTAGTTAAGTTATGTGAGTATAAAAATCAATTTTAGCTGGTGCTAATTCTAATACAGAATTATTAAGATTACCTTAAGAAGTCTTGAGAATTGACACTTTTTTGTAACTACTTGATTTTAACCTGTCAGAGTTATAATTACCCCAACGCGATTTATGCTTTTTTTAAAAACTCATAAATTCTTAAGCAAAGCTTAACAAATAATATTCATAATATGCGAATATCCAACTATCATGCTAAAAGTTTAAGAGTTTAAGGGTTAACGCCATGCCAATATATAATTTGAGACGTCTAAGTATATCATCTGCAATCGATGCAGATTTACTGGCTAAACATAAAGAGAAAATTCTTGGTATATTTCAGGGTGTTAGAAGTGGGGCCTGTTTTGAAAAATTGAGTAATGGTTTATATTCGGCTCGAGGTGGTTCTGCCGTAAGATATATTTTAGCTAGAAAAGAAGATGGGAGTTTTGTTCTTATAGGTATTACGGAGACTCATGATTATGATAAATGCACTAAATTCTACAATGCTTATCAAAAAGATACCTCTGAATCTGATTCACTGCTTGTAAGTGACAAAACAGAAACAGCCTTAGATTTATTGGGACTAGACTTAACTGAATATAGACGTGACCGCGAGCATGATAGAGCTCAAAGAATCATTTTTTTAACAGACAACCAAGAAGACGCATTTAAAAACATATTAGAATTAAGACATAGACATCCTGTTTTTGTTAATGGTATAGCAGGAAGTGGTAAAACAAGTATTGCTCATTTTTTATTGGATAATTTTAATCCAGGGGACAAAGTTTTATATCTTTGTCCAAATGATTCTCTGGCTGAAGAACAAAGCAGAATCTACGAGGTAGTAAAGAGAAGCAATGGTGCTGCTGAAGATATTCAGGATGATGTAGCCTTCAGAAGTGTTAGACAGTTTTATCAAGACATGGGCATTCTTGAAGCTGATACAAAGGTTGAAGATTTTTCAATTTTTTGTACTTGGCTTAATGATTATTTTAAATTACAAGATGATACAGCCAAACATGCAAAAAAGCAGTTCAGTACTCAGGAAGCTAAAGAAGCTTTGTATAATGAGTTCAAATCAATATTAAGTCGAGGGCAGCAGGTAGCAGTTATTGAGTCCTATCAAAAGTTGTCTGTTGATTTAAGTTTATATGAAAAAGGGCAGGAAAGAGAATTAGTATTTACACTCTATGCGAGTTATTTGAGGTATTTGGCAACAAACCGCATTGCTTGCTTGGAGAAAATAAATCCAGAAAAGTTCACAGATGAAATTAAAGCGCAACATGCCCAAACAAGAATATTAATTGATGAAGTGCAATCTTTGCCTTGTTCTGCTTTGGGTTTATTGAGCCATTTATCTACTGAGAAATTAGTTTTGTTTGGTGATTTTAATCAGGCTAAATTTTATTTTCGTTATCAAGATTTAACAGAAGTATTCAAAGAGTTAAGAGTAATTAATTTGACAGAAAATTTTAGAAACAGTAAGCCTGTTGCTGATTTCGCTAATCGAATCCTAGAATTAAAGCGTGCTTTTATGTCTGGCCAGTTTGAATCTGCTTGTATTCCAGCGCTAGAATGTCAACGTTTGGATGACTCTTTGATTTCAGATTCTGTAGGTGTTGAGTTTTTGGATGTGGCTCAAGAATCTAAATTGCATGTTGATAATAACACTGTTTTTATTACAAAAGATGTGAAAACAAGGGATGAACTTTTAGGAAAATACCAAGAAAGATTATGTACATTTTTGTTACCAGAGCAGATGCAAGGTCTTGAATTTGATAATGTTGTTTTGTATAAATTCATTACGCAACCGTACGACGTTTTTGCTGAAGATGATGGTGTTGAAGAGATGCTAGAAGGAAGCGCCAAGCATACAAAAGCACATAAGCCGAAAGACAAGGTTACAGCAGCAAAGAAACTACAGCATGTTGAAAGATTAACAGATTTATTTGTGGCTATTACACGCGCTAGAAATGGGGTTGTATTGGTTGGGGAGCGTGAACAAAAATTCATTAAGGTTATTAGGCGGCTTATAGGCCAGAAGGAATATAGGGCTCCAGATTCGTTAATTTCTATTGAATCCACCAGTTTAACTCCCTCTGTATTAAATTATGAAAATGTTCTTAGGCTGTTACAATCATCAGGTGCTTTTGATGAAGGTAAAAGACAAATAGAACAATTTCTAAAAACAAAACAAAGCGGCATCATAAAACAGATTATAGAAAAAATAGACAGTATTAAGAAGAGTCGGCTTAACGTCAAACTTCTTCGTGAGATTGTTAATGCAAGCTCTTTATCTGAATTGGATTCAGTTCGTTGCGGTGATGATAAATATGGTGAGAAAGATGGGTTAGATAAACCTATGCCACCTCATATAAAAGATAAATCACATGACGCAGCGGGTGCATCAGCTGGTAGTATTGATTTTCTTCATGGAAAACTGCCTGCACTAGAAGATGCTAGAGTGTTTCAAAGCATATATGCAGCATTAGCCTGTTGTAATGTTTCAATAAACGGAAACTTGTTAAAGCAATCATTGAGTGTGAAGACTTTGATTTTCAATAAGCTACCTGAGGTTAAAAGCAGAGGTAAGAGTAAGTGTAAAAGCACAGGTGATCAGGAAGGATTAAGAAGGTTAAGTGCTGTAGAAGTATCCAGAAGTAAATATATAGACGAGAAAGTAGTAATAAGCGTTAAGGACAGGGATGTTGAGCTAGAGACTTTTGCACAAGCCTCTGGGCATATGGTCGTATTGATCGATAAGAAATCTAATGAAATCAAATATTATAATAAGGAAGCTGAACAAGCTTTAGTTATTTTAAGAAGTCATGATAAGGGTGCTGATAATTTCAAGGGTTGCAAACTAAGCCCTGAGCAAGTCGTTATGATAAAGCGATTTAGTCGTGTAGAGTCATTTTCTCAAAAAAGTGCTCTAGAAATTGATTTGTTATTAAATTATGGTTTAGTGTTACAAAATGTCCCGGGTGATGGCCATTGTTTCTATCATGCTATCATGCTTTCAGGACCTGAATATAATGGCAACAAAGTAGCTGGATTTCGAGAATTAAGGAGTTTAGCAGCTGAGGAACTTGAAAGTAATCCAGCATCCAGAATTTTAACAGGGGATGATAGAGATACATATCTAAATGGTGTTAGGGGCACACAATGGGGTGGTCAAGAAGAAACTTTTGCATTATCAGTCAAGCTTGGACGCCCTATAGTTGTAATCGAAAATCCAAACTTGGCAGGTTATAAAATTTATAATCGTGAATCTAATGGCCATCCAATTTTTCTGTATTATAACGGGAGTAATCATTACCAGGCATTGTTACCTGCTCGTGAATGTAATCCGATGGATTTGTTAGCAGCAATGAAAAAAACAGAGCAAGATAGAGAAGCTGAACAAGCCAAAAAAGATAAAAAAGCAGAGCAAACAGTAAAACCTAAAGCACAACCCAAACCACCTACAGTCAGCGCCGAGCATTCAGGTGGAGTTCTTAACACAGTTGGATTTTTAGGTAGTTCAAGATCCCCTATCCCAAATGCTACTGATGTTCGTAACGTGATGCTACAAGCGGTTACTAATGCTCCTGATAATCCAATGGATGTGGTTTTGAGGTATGCAGTTCAGGAGAAGAATCTTGATGTGGTTCAGAGAATTTTATCGAATCCAGGATTTAATATTAATCAAGCGGATACTGAAGGTATTACAGTGTTGATGACTGCAGCTATTTTTGGGCATAGTGCCATAGTAGAAATACTGTTAAAAAAAGGTGCTGAACTTAATAAACAAAATAACAAAGGCTTTACAGCTGTAATGCTTGCAGCTTTTAATGGGCATGTTGCTGTAGTAGAGAAGCTTATTGCAAAAGGTGCTAACCTTAAACTTGTAGATAAAAATGGCAATACGGTTTTATATCTTGCAGCTCAGCATGGAAATCCTGATATAGTAAGTAAACTTCTGGATGCAGGTTGTGAGGTTGATTTTCAAAATAGTAATAAAATTACAGCTCTAATGGTAGCAGCTCAATACGGACGTCTTTTAGTAGTAAAGACTTTATTAAAAGCTAAAGCTGATGTTAATAAATCAGAAGTTTTTGGGTTAACATCTTTAATAGTTGCAGCTAGCAAAGGATATCTTAAAGTGGTACAAAAACTTTTAAAAAAAGGTGCTTTGGTTGATCAAGAGAATCAGGCAGGTTTTACAGCTTTAATGGTTGCAGCTCAGGATGGAAGGACTGATGTAGTAGATGAACTTTTAACAGCAGGTGCAGATCTTAATTATAAAAATCATGATAAAAACACAGCTTTAATCTTAGCCGCTATGTCGGGCTTTGATAAGGTAGTAAAAACACTTATTGAAAAAGGTGCTGAGGTTGACCATAGAAATATTAACGGTGATACAGCTTTAATGCTTGCAGATAAAAACGGACATACTGAAGTAAAGAGAATTTTAGAGGAGGCCTCTCGTGCCACTCGACCTGCTCTTAGATGTGGGTAATGTTTCGGATTAGAACAACCCCTTCCCCTTTTGCTGCGCAAAAGGTACTTCCCCTAAAGGGGAAGATCCTGTACTCACTATTGCTGAAGGGTTACCTTGCGGCTGCTTAACCATTCGCACCAAATACTCAGAAATTTTATCTAATTCAACAACTGAATCAACACCACCCAGTGATTGTGCAACTCCAGCCATACCAAAGACTACACAGCTTTCTGGGTTTTGGATTATGGTGTGACCTTTATTTAATTTTATTTCTAATAGCCCTTGTGAGCCATCACTACCCATACCTGTGAGTAACATAGCAATAGTGTTGTTGGCGCAAGTTCTTGCTATTGAATGAAACATAACATTGATTGATGGACAAAAACCACTGACTGCCTCACTCTTTTGTAGATGTGCTACTAATTCGGTATGGCTACGGGCTATTTTGAAATGATAGTTATCAGGCGCCAAGTACACGTTACCAGCCTTGAGTTGTTCATTATTTTCTACGCATTTAACATTGATACTGCAATGAGAATTAAGCCATTTACAAAAGCCATCAATAAACCCAATTGTCATATGTTGGACAATTACTATTGGTACAGGAAAGTCATTAGGTAGGCTGGAAAGTATAACTTTTAAAGCCTGTGGCCCTCCTACAGATGAACCTATAGCAACAAGATCATAGTTTTTACAATAATTTTTTTCGGTCAGTATTTCGTTATCAAGCTTTAAGGTTTTTTTGGGCCTTATTGTAACTACTTTTACATCTGCCATACTGCGTAAATGAGAGACTATTTCTTTTCTAGCAGTTTCAAAAGTAGAGTCTTGTACGTTTACAGGTTTACCAATAACGCTAAGCGCGCCTGCTTCGAGGGCTAAAAAGGTAGTATTCAGTTTCGGGTCATTGACTGTGGAGCTGATAGCCACGATAGGAGTAGGGGCTTTCATCATTATAGTACGTATAGATTCAAAACAATCTTGAAAGGGGATACTAATATCCATAGTAATCAAATTAGGCTTTAATAAACTAGCTAAAGCAATGGCTTCTTTGCTATTTTTTGCCCAAGCGATTACTTCCATGTCAAGTTCAGAACTTATAACATGTTTCAGTAATTCCGCCTCTGTTTTTGATTTATCTACTATCAAGACTTTTATCATAATTTATAGCAGTTGTTGAACTATTGCTAATAACTCCTTGGATTCAAAATTATGTTTAACAATATAAGCATCAGCTCCTACTTCAATCCCACGTTTAATTTGAGCATCAGTTCCTAATGATGTAACAATAATAACTGGAAGATCATGGTGCTTCTCACTTTGTTTAACTCTTTCTGTCAATTCAAGTCCGGTCATGTTAGGCATTTCTATGTCAGTCATCATTAATGAAAAATTTTGTTTTTGCAGTAAGTCCCAGGCTTGAGCACCATCGACAGCAACAGTTACTTTGTAATTGTTGTTTTCAAAAATATTTTTTCCTAACGTTCTTGTGGTTATAGAATCATCGACTAGTAGAATATGATGTTGTGTTTTAGGTTCATCTGTAATTATTTTATCGACTATTAAACCACTATTATTGATGTTAACCGCTACATTTAGTACATCACTGATGTTAAGTACGATGACAACTTTGCCATTGAGTAGTGTGCCGCCTGATACACAGCTAACATTAGTCAATGGAGCGCATAAGGGTTTTATAACTATGTCTCTTTTGCCGATGATTTCATCGACTATTAATGCTACTGTCAAATGGCCTTTGTGTACTATGACAACTTGTAATTGTGAGTTCTTGTAAGAGGTTGGTTTATCAATTTTCAGAATGTCACAAAGACTACGTAAGGGGATGGGCTTATCATCGATTATTATTACTTGAGTCCCTTGCACAGTATTTATTTCACTTGCGTCAATCATTAAAACTTTTTCAATCGTACTTGTAGGTATGACGAAAAATTGCATGGCACTTTTTACTATTAGTCCAACATCACCTGATAAAGTTAGAGGGAACCTTAGTTCAAAAACTGTCCCTTGATGTATTTTAGTAGAAACGGTTACATCACCTTTGATGTTGTTAAGATTATTCTTAACTACATCTAAACCTACGCCTCGACCAGAAATGTCTGTAATTATTTCTTTAGTCGAGAATCCAGGATGAAATATAAGGTTAATAATTTCTGACTCTGTTAACTTATCAAGTTCAGGCTTGGTAAGTAATTTCTTTTTCTCAGCGATGGCGGCGATCTTTTTATGATCAATGCCTGCACCATCATCGGCAATAGTTAAATATATTCGATCACCGTCATCAATAATATTTAAATTAATTACACTGGTTTCTGGTTTGTTTTGCGCTTTTCTTACTTCGGCCGTCTCTATGCCATGGTCAATAGCGTTTCGCAACAAATGAGTTAAAGGATCTTTTAGGCTTTCTAAGATGATTTTATCCATCTTGATATCATCGCCCTGTATTTTTAATTCTACTCTTTTGTTTAGTGAGTTACCAAGGTCTCTTACTGTGCGCACTAAGCTTCTAATTATATTCGATGCAGGAATTAGTCTTAATGTTCTTAATTCTTCTTGAAGAGAATTGCTTATCGCATTTAATTCGTTGATACTCTCAGCCATGTTTTTACGAATTTGATTGAGACTATTCTTAATGTTTACTACAGAATCTTCATTGATTGAGCGATGTGACAGAGGTTTGGCCTTATTGGATAGTTTGATTATGTCATTATAGTTCTCTTCAAGAGATATCTTATTTAATTGCAGTTCTTCCATTAGTGTAGCAACCTTGTTTAGTTGTGGTAGTCCTACGCGAATGGTGTCGATTTCTTTGATTGCTGATGAGTTGGTCGTAACGGGTGATTTAATATTTGTACTTGTCCGGGTTTTGTCTTGTTGGTCAAAATATTGAGTATCGTCAGTATTATATTTATTAGATTCGTATACACTATGGCTATCAAAATTAAGTTTATTGATCAAGTCTTTCAAGTCAAATGGTAATGGATCATTGCTTATAAAAGACTGCATGGCAGCGTGCATCGCATCTACAGCCTCAAGACAAAGATTTATTATTTGCATAGAAACCACAAGATTCTTATCTCGAATTGATGAAAAGATTGATTCTATATAATGGGCAATACTCGCAACATTATTGACGCCAACGCTACTTGCAGAGCCTTTAATATTATGTCCAGCGCGGAATATTTCCTCAATAATTTTATCTGCTGATTTGCTAGTAGCATTCTTCTCAAGCGCAAGTAACCCATCAGTAATTACTTGTAGGTTTTCATTTAGCTCGAGCTTAAAAGTATTAATAAGCTCTTGTAATAATTCTGGTCTTATCGACATCGACATAAGAAGCCTGTTTTAACTTACTTTATATATATCAACATATTCTTTTATGTTTTTAGCACAGCTACTAAGTTTTGTTATCGAAGCTGAAGTTTGACGCACAGTGCTTACGAAAGATGAGGTAACTTGGTTGATTTCGTTCATGCCAGTAGTTATTTGCTCTATGCCTAAACTTTCTTGGCGAACCGCTGCTTCTATTTGCTGACTGGCAATCTTCGTTTCACTGATTGCTTGTGTTAAGCTACGTACGACATCACCCATCTGTTCTACAAGCGTAGTACCCTGATCAACACCTTTAGTTCCTTCTTCTGTAACTAGCACAGCTTTTTCAGTTGCACGTCGGATGTCTTCTAGTATTCTTTGTACTTCTACGGTTGATTGCTCAGATTGTTCAGCGAGGTTCTTTATTTCAGTTGCAACTACAGCAAAACCTTTACCTGAATCACCAGCTTTTGCTGCTTCAATAGATGCATTAAGAGCAAGCATTTTTGATTGCTGCGCCAAAGTGTTTACTACTGCTGTAATTTCTCCAACTTGCTGAGTTTGATTGCTCAAGTCAAGAATATTCTTAGCAATCATTTCGACTTTACTACGTACATCTTTCATTCCTTCAATGCTTTCAAACACTGCTTGTAAACCTATCTGACCTTTTTCATTAGTACTGGTTGCTAATTCACCTAAAGCTTTTGCTTTTTCCATGGTTTGTGCTGCACTTTTATCGATTTCTTCTAGTGAAGCAGTAATTTGGTTTATTGAAGCAGCTTGCTGAGAAACGCCAGCAGATTGTTGATCTGATGCACGTTTTACCTCATCAAGAGAATCAGTCATAAGATTTGAAGCGCGAGCTATATTCATCGTAATATTAGCTAAACCTTGTGTCATAGTATTTAAATCATGACCAAGTTTTCCTAGTTCATCAGAATTATCAATATTTAGACGTTGGGTGAGATCGCCGGACGCAACCTTGCTGCTATACAAGCGGAACATAGAAATCGGGCCGATTATTTTTTTAGAAGTGGCCAGTGCTATTATTATGCAACAAAAGAAGCTACACAAAATTAATCCTATTAAGATGTTTGTAATCAAATTCATATCATATATAATTACGCCTGCACTGTTTTTTAGATGATCATAATAGCTATTAATAATCCCGTTTGAAGTTACTGTACCATATAACAGGGTAGTTATCTTATTGATGGTTTGACTAGGTCCGTTGATTAATTCAGTTGTCGCTTGTTTTTTGTCGCTTAAGTTTTCTACTCTAAGCTGTTCTGTTTTTAGATTATTCAAAAGTGTTTTTATTTGCTGCCATTTTTGTATATCGACCGAGTTTTGATATGTTAAGTACATTCTGTTTATATTAACTTGTAGGTTATCGACTTTAGCCATCGCATTAGCTCTTTGTGATTTGTATTTAGGGTCGTTAGTTAATAACCATGATTGCAGAGATGATTGGGTTTTAAATATTTGTGACTCCATAAGAGTAAGGTAGTTATAGTTCGGAATCTCCTCTGAGATCACATCTGTAGCAAATCGTTTAGATGCTGTCACAAATACCAAAATAACTAATACAGCAGCTATCAAAATTGTCCCCATAATTGCAAAAGCAGCAAATAAACGGCCGCGAATACCAAGGGTAAATCTCTTTTTCTTTACCTCATGATTAGTATTCTCGTTATTATTAGTATTATTCATTAAGTCCATAGTGCACCTCTGGCTAATTTACTTTGATTTAATAAAAAAATTTTTCATGTCGTCTAGAATTGATTCAATATTCAGTAAAACAACATTGTTTTGATCTAAGCCTTTAACATATTTTATGGGGATGTAACTGTTGATCTGCAGGGCAGTATTCAGTTTATTGTTTTTAAATATTGCGCTGTCATGAATATCTTCTACTAAGATACCCAAAGTAAGTTCCAGATCTGATAATATTATAATATTAGTTTTTTTATTTTGATTTTCGTCATTTTCGTTATTTACGCCAGGTAGATTGAAGTATTTTTTTAGGTTGATGACTGAAATCAACGTTCCATATCTGTTAATTATACCTGCGACATATTGACTAACGTAAGGCACAGGCGTTACTGTAGTGTTAGAAATTATTTCTTTAATGAAATTATAAGGTATGCCATAGAAATCATTGTCGGCCAACTTGAACCGAATGTAGTGTGAAGATTCATAGCTTGACTCATCTTCTTGCTTAAAAATAGCAAGCTTTACGGCTCTATTTTTAAGTATGGCTTTGTCTTGTTCGTGGTCAGGTAGAAGATCAATAAGTCTATTGTTGTTATTTATCATCAGCTTCTTCCTTAAGTTTTTTATAGAGCTCAATTTCGGCTTCTAAGATTTGCTTAAATCTACCGTATGTAAGACCTTCAGATCCTGGGACTAGTTGCGATGCATCATGTGATTCAATTATTTTAAGAGCATTGTTTAGGCTTTTCATGCCTAGAGCATATTGATTCATTTTTAGTAACAGTAATCCAAGTTGAAAATGGCCTTCAACAAAATTACGGTCTAAGAAAATGACCTTACGGAGTGCAGATGTCGCCTCAGTAAACTGATTTAGTTCGAGTAAGGTCAAAGCATAAATAAAATATGTTTCTTTATTGGTCGCGTCGAGTAAAAGAGAGTTCTTGCAATACTTAATGGCTGCCTCTAATTGACCGAGATTAGCTGCTTCCTTCGCTTTATTGTTAAGAATGATACTCTGTGATATGGTTGACGCTTCTTTGAGTTTGTTATTTGTCGGAAGTATATGTGCGCTTATCTTTTTAGTAACTTGTTTTATAGTCGAATATGATCCTGTGTGTTTTTCTATAATTTTATTTTCACTAGTTGTCGCTGAATTTCGTGTAAACAACATCCCATAGTTATGATTAAATGTAAGATCTGTGTGACTGATGTCGACTGGGTCAGAAGCTCCGAGTAATAAAAAGCCATCATTATATAAGCACGATGCTAGTTTTTTCATTATTTTCTGTATTACAGGCCGAGAAAAATAGATTAATACATTACGACAGATAATTAAGTCCAAAGAATTAGTATTATTCAGCATGGATGGATAATTATCATCGTTCAAATTTAAATACTGGAAGTTAACGGTCTGATTTAATGACGGTGATATAGTATAATTGTTGTTATCATGCTTGAAGTATTTTTTAATATAGTAATCATCGATACTGCGCATTGACCATTTATTGTATTTTCCGGCTTTAGCTTTCTGCAGGACGTTTATATTGATATCTGTTCCCAGAAGGCTTATTGACCACTTGTCTTTATCTTTCAACAATTCATTGAGCAGCATGGCAATAGTGTAGATTTCTTCACCAGAGGAACAACCGGCACTCCAGATTCGTACAGATAAATTATTGGAAGTTCGTTTGGTTTTAATTATTTGAGGTAGCACAATATTTTTTAACAGTTCAACTTGTCGTTTATCACGAAAAAAATACGTTTCACCTATGGTGATCCCTGCAACAAGATGCTCTAGCAGGGGTGAGTTATCGTTACATTTTTGCAGTAATTTTAAATATTCTAGAGCAGTACATTTAAACTTATCACAGGCATCATCAATTATATTGTCTAAATCCACATGATCTGGGCGAATATTTATTCCTAGGCGATTTGATATCAGCTTGATATATTCAGGCTTGTAAGTTAATATTGCATGGGTAGGATTTTTCTTCATAACTTGGCCTCTTGAGCTTGAATGTGATCAAAAAGACCTGTGTCTAATACATTCTCTACGTTGAGTAAAAATGATAGCCCATTATTTGTCGTTACACTTGCCGAAAAATACTTATCATTTCTGTCTACTTCTACATCTTTTTGTTGTATATCTAAAGTTCTAACCTCACTTATATCTAGTATTTTATCTACTATAAGTCCCGTCTCGATACTCAATTCATCTAGCTCTCTATGGCAAATTATTATAGGTGTCTCTAATGTGTATTTTTCATTCCTAGGCATGTTTAATCGTAAGCTTAAGTCTAATACAGGAATACTTTTTCCCGCCAAGTTTAACATTCCGACAACATATTCCTGACTGTTCGGTATAGGTACTAATTCAGCAATAGGAACTATTTTTCTTATTGAATTGAGTTTTATACTGATATTGCTGTTATTTGTCATACAGTTTAAAACTTTAAAAGTATTTGGTTGGTTGTTTTTTTTATGTGAATGATTGATTATGGTTTTTAAGTTATCATTATCAGTCTGCAGTTTTTTTGCTTCACATAGTTTTTTTCGCATATCAGCTATGCGCTGCATCGCTTTAATCTTGGCTGCTAATGTTATTGCACTAAAAGGTTTAGATATATAGTCATCACCGCCGGCATTGATTCCTTGTGATATACTAGTGTCATCCACAGAGCCGCTTAAGAATATTATTGGAATCCAGTTCTCGGTATTCAGATTACGAATTTGTTTAGCGCATTCAAAGCCGTTCATTTCTTGCATCACAACATCAAGAATGACGAGATCTGGTGTTTCATCTAAAAATTTTTCCACTGCCTCACGCCCGCTGGATACCGCGACAACTTCATGGCCTAAGTTGTTTAGGGCAGATGTAATAAGCGTTAAATTAGTTTTAGAGTCATCCGCGACTAATATTCTCATAAATATTTTTTATTATCGTTATAAATCAAATTAAACTAAATTAATCTAAACTGATTTAAATAGAACAAGATAGTAATCTAGTCTACTGAATTTTATATCTTATGTAAAATATAGTCTCACAAGGGCGTATTTTCAATCAGTAAACTAATATAAAGACTAAAATAAAGGCTAAGATAAAGGCTAAGATAAAGGCTAAGATCAAGACTGAGATAAAGATTAAGATAAAAAACTGATATAAAAAAAATATGATTAGAATTTAAGCTTTAGATTTTAGGTAATGCAATGCCGGGCCTGTAGAGCAGGTAGTAACCAAAGCCATCACTACTAAGATTGCAAATAATTGATAAGAGATAATGCCGGCTTCAAGCCCTATATTTAAAACAATTAGTTCTACGAGACCACGAGTATTCATTAAAAAGCCAAGCTTCAAGGCTAAATTTTTATTCAGACCAAACAGCCTAGCGCTAAAATAAGTGCCGCCAAGCTTACCTAGCATCGCTATTGTAATTATTGTTGCACATATTAACCAACTTGTACTTGAATTAATCAAAGTAATTTGTGTTTTTATGCCTATATATGCAAAAAAAGTAGGTAAAAATAATACACACATTACATCATGTAGTTTATCAACTAATGAATTAATAGCTTGATTATCTCTTGGGGTAATTACGCCCAATATAAATGCCCCAAAAATAGCATGAATGCCGATGTACTCAGCGAGTATCGCAGAGATTAACAAGGTTATTAAAATCAGTGCAATTTGCTGCTCATCTGTATAATGCTTTTTAGCCACATAACGAGAAAGATTAAGCGCTAGCGGTTTAATTACAAGCATCATCGTTGCAATAAATACAACAGTCAAGATTATAGTTGCTATAGCGCTACTCACAGCAGTTTTGCTAATGCCTATTACTAGGGCTAATAAGCACCAAGCAGCTACGTCATTTAGGGAAGCACAAGTCATAGCTAAGCTACCCAAAGTGGTATTCTGTAAATTCTGATCGGTAATGATTCTTGCTAACACAGGAAATGCCGTAATCGACATGCTGACACCAATAAACAGCGAGAACACTGAGAAACTAACGTCATTTTCATCTATTCCCATAAAATAAGGATGAGTATATAGCCAGGCTGCAGTAAAAATACCTAAAATAAAAGGAAATATAACGGTTGCTTTTGCAGTAGCAATTACAGATTGGTTATTGTCTTGTAGTTCGTGTGAGTTAAATTTTATACCAATAATAAACATATAAATTATAATACTGATTTGCGCTATAATGCCAAAGTATGAGACTGTCGCTTGTGAAAACAAGCTGTTATAGAATTCTGGCCAGAATAAGCCGAAAAATGATGGGCCAATCAAAATACCTGCAATCATCTCACTAATAACTCTAGGTTGATACAGTTTACTCAGAAACAAATGTAAGACTCTGGCTAAAACTATAATCAGTAATAAGCCGACAAGAACCTGTAATACCGGATTAGTTTTACTAGTTAGGTAGTTTGTCGTAACTCCTGCATGGTTTGCTAATAAACCATAACTATAGAGCACAAGCGCTAACAAAAATATAAGCGCCAGAATAGTTCCATAAAAAACCAACCATGTTTTAGAAGAAATAATTTTGGTCATAAATAATTTATATATATTTCAATAATATTAATATATAGCAGTTTTTTGTGATGCGATAGGGTTATGAAAATATCCGACAGTAATATTTCTTCTAAACACCAAGCATTGTCTATACTTTAAGATATACGAGTGGTTGATAGATAGTATAAATATAGTAATCAATGAGATAATAAAATGTCTAACAATAAAAATAATCATAATATTAAAATAGAAGAAATTAGTGAAAACACCATCAATAATTCTTATAACCAAAAATATATTGCTACTCATGATGCTTTAACTGATTTGCCAAATAGGATCTTACTACAAGAACATATTGCCTCGGCTATCGAACAGGCGTGTATTAACAATCACTTACTTGCTGTATTTTTTATGGACTTAGATGGTTTCAAAAATATTAACGACAAAGCCGGTCATGCAGTAGGCGACTTGGTTTTAAAAGAAACTGCACAACGTCTGATTAGAAACACTCGATCTACAGATCTTGTAGCCAGGTTAGGTGGTGATGAGTTTGTTATTTTGTTGTCAAGAGTAGAAAACAGAATAGGTGTGAGTATTATCGCAGATAAAATATTAGCTGCCATAAGCAGTCCATATAATATTGATAGTGAAAGCTGGCAAATCAGTTCTAGTTTAGGCATAACGATTTACCCTTTTGATGGATTAAATTGTAAAGATCTACTGGCGAATGCTGATACAGCGATGTATGAAGCCAAACGAAAGGGTAAAAATAGAGCACAGTATTTCAACAAGCAGTTAAATAATGTAGCTAAAAGAAAAAATGATATTATTCATGATATCAGGCAGTCTTTAGTCAATAATGATTTTGAGATTTTACTACAGCCACAATATGATATTCAAAATAATCAAATTATAGGTGCAGAGAGCTTTATTCGTTGGCACCATCCTAAAAAAGGCATAGTAATGCCAAATAAATTTTTACCTTATATAGCTAATACGGAATATATAAATTCTATTGGCTACTATGTTTTAAATCAGGCTGTAGAATTGATTAAAACACACAGCTATCAAGGTGCTATAAATTTTAGAATAGCAATTAACGTTGAGCCTAGGCAATTAGCTAACGATGATTTTATTAACTATTTATCTGAGCTCAAAAACAATGGTAAACCAGTAGAGTATTTAACCATTGAGCTTACCGAAGAGTGCTTCAAAACAAATTTTGAAATTATTAGAAAGCGTTTAAATCGGATCCGTGATCTAGGTATAAAAATATGTTTAGATGATTTTGGTATAGGTATATCTAGCTTAAATCAGTTAATTACTTTGCCGATTGATATCTTAAAAATTGATAATAAATATTTTGATTCCGTACATGATGATGGCAAGACCAAAACAGGAATAATCATGTTGGCGCAACACTTACATATAAAAGTTATGGCTAAGCGTGTCGATGACGCAAAACAACTGCAAGAACTCATAGGGCTAGGATGCAGCTATGCTCAAGGTTATTGCTATTCTCCGGCTATCTCGCTAGTCGAGTTTCGAGATTATTATGCTAAAAATTTTTCGAAGCGCGATGATAAAAAATAAAAGCCGTGATTGCAATCAAAGTGCTAAGAAAGATAGGTAACAGCGCATTATGGGCTATCATAATACCGCCTAGTAAACAAATTATGCTGTCACCAAGCATACGCAAGCCAAATTGATTGCCAATAGTTTCACCATGAATATGTTTGTCAGCATTATTAGAAATTTGCACGTTCAATCTAGTCGATGTGCCAGCAATTCCCAAGCCTGCTAAAAAGAATAAAAATAGTGTCAGTATTACTTGCTGAAACAATACCATCAAGCCAAAGGCAGTAGCAGTAATTAGCATAGAGATGATAATCATCGTGCGTGTGTTAAAAAAAGATAAGCTTGCTAAATTGAAACTACCTAAGATTAAGCCAAAACATAAAGTTGTATTATAAATTGCTATTTGAGAGGGAGACATTTGCCATAGTAATGTCAAATATACTGGTCCAAACTCATAAAATATATCAACTGCAAAGGTAAATATAATGCTTACTATCAATAAGTTTTTTAACTTACGTCTGCTGAACAGTACTTTAAGGCGCTTGTAGAAATTAAAGCGTTGTAAAAGGGCTATGTTATTAGAATTTTGTTCGAAAACTGTTAATTGTGTTGCCGACAAAAAGACAGTAATGAGAGCTACAAATGTGGCTACATAAAAGGGTAGAGCATAAGAAAAAGCATGGTAAATTTTGTTGTCAGAAATAATGCCGCCCAATAAAGGTCCTAAAATATATCCCATAGATCCGATTGCAAAAATTCTGCCGAAACTAAATTCTTTACGGATATGTTTGAAGTCACCTGCCATAGATTGCACAATGGCAATATTACCTTCCATTAGTCCAGTAAAAAAACGACTAAATAACAATAAAGATAATGAATGTATTGTTAATGAAATAGCAGCTAGCAAATGTCCTATAGCGCTTAAGCTCAAACTTAAAATTAACATAAATTTTCTACCATAGCGGTCTGATAAACCACCTAATAGTGGTGAGCCAAAAAATTGACCAAAAGGATAGGCGGCTAAAGCAATACCAAGCATCAACCCTCGATTACTGAGATTCCAGTTTGCGGGTATTAGATCTATGCTATGAGTATGATTAAGAAATAATGGCGCAAAAATAGTATAAGGTAATGATGCACCCATGAAACCAATGAAGACAATAAGTAATATTATATTTAATTGTTTTTTTTCTTCTACCATTAGATTACATTAGTATTACAAAGATACAAAAGAGAGTAATAATACAGCCGCGAGACTTAGAAGACAAACAAATTTAATAATTAAGTTGATTAATGATTAATAAAATGTTCTACTCTCGTTTGATTTTA
>JACCDG011517477.1_pt1 | contig 27118 bp, 31 predicted proteins | sample 7442471 | NCBI WGS metagenome assembly JACCDG01 (sample SAMN15323444, study PRJNA562643) | freshwater metagenome | isolation source: river surface water | place: USA:Blue River Watershed | collected 2017-08-17 | reverse complement strand
GAGTTTGCCAGCTCGATCCGTCGTGCTCGTTAATCGATGAAGTGAGACGGAAGGAAAAACTTGTTTGATCAATTCTCGGATAAAATTTTAGGAAGTATCAAAAAGCTCAAAGGTCAATCCACGATCACGGAAGCCAATATCGAAGAGACGATCAAAGAAATTCGCATGAGTCTTCTTGAGGCCGATGTGAATTTCAAAGTCGTGAAGTCTTTCGTGGATCGAGTGAAGGCCAAAGCCGTTGGACAGGAAGTTCTAAAAAGTATTTCTGCCGGTCAACAATTTGTCAAAATTGTTCATGATGAACTTCAGAAGACTTTGGGTGATAGCGCTGTTGACTTGGATGTTCGAGAAAACCCAAGTGTTATTTTTATGGTGGGTTTGCAGGGTGCTGGTAAAACAACAAGCTCTGCAAAGTTAGCTTTATTTGTTCGCCAAAAATTTGGAAAAAAACCTGGATTAGTTCCCGCTGACGTCTATCGACCAGCAGCGATTGAGCAGTTACAGACCTTGGGGAAACAGAATACTCTTCCTGTTTTTCCAAGTGATCCATCCATGAAGCCCCAGGAAATTTTAGAAAAAGCCAAGGCGTGGGCAAAAGATAATTTGATCGATGTTGTGATTGTGGATACCGCGGGTCGTTTGCAAATCGATCAGGATTTAATGGCCGAGCTGAAGGATTTGAAATCCATTTGGAATCCTCAAGAAATTTTACTGGTCGCTGATGCAATGTTGGGTCAGCAAAGTGTAAACGTGGCAGAAGGCTTTCATGGAACCTTGGGGCTAACGGGTCTTGTTTTAACCAAGGTTGACGGGGACGCTCGTGGTGGAGCGGCCTTGAGTATTCGAGAGGTAACCGGTGTTCCCATTAAATTTTTGGGTGTTGGTGAAAAAGTTGCGAATCTTGAAGTTTTCCATCCTGACCGCTTGGCTTCCCGTATTTTGGATATGGGAGACATTTTAAGTCTGGTTGAAAAAGCTCAGGAAGTGATCGATGAAAAATCGGCGAAAGAGTCTGCTCGTAAGTTGATGCAGAATGAATTCACATTGGATGATTTTTTGACACAAATCCAGCAGCTGAAAAAGTTAGGCGGGATGGAATCGATGCTGAAGTTTTTGCCAGGTATGGGTGGCATGATGAAGCAAATGAAAAACATGGCTCCCCCCGATGACGAGATTAAGAAAATTGAAGCCATCATCCGATCCATGACTTTGCAGGAACGCAATGATCCCCGCATTCTTAACGCATCAAGGCGCATTCGTATCGCCAAGGGAAGTGGAACGGAAGTCAAAGATGTGAATCGTTTTATGAAGCAGTTCGAGGAAAGCAAGAAAATGATGAATTCCATCATGAAAATGGGCATGGGCCGAGGCATGATGGGAGCATTTGGTGGTAAAAAGCCCCCAGGTTTTCCTTTTTAAGTCCTTATTTTAAGGTTTGTGGGTGGGTTTCAGTGGCAGAGGGCCAAGAATTCCCCCTTGCTCTTTCCCTAAAAAAAGAGTACATCAACGGACTTAGTTCAAAAAACTAGATCCAAGTAATGGAAGGAATAGATCAAATGGCAGTAGTAATTCGTTTATCGCGAGTTGGAAGCAAACATTCACCTAAATACCGCGTGACCGTGGCGGATTCTCGTCGTTATGTCACTGGAAAATTTTTGGATATCTTGGGACATTACAATCCAAGTCCTCGTGGACAGGATAAAAAGCTAGTTTTGGACCTTGCGAAAGTTCAAGAGTGGGTTCAAAAAGGTGCGCAACCAACAGATCGCGTAAAGCATCTTATTAAAATCGCTCAAGAAACTCAAAGCGCAGCTCAATAATTGAAGATTGAAAATTCTTTGTGACCTTGGTCCTGGAATTGATTTCATCAAAACTTTGGTTGAAAAATAAGGCTTCAAGAATAATTCTTAAGTGAGATGCTCGGAAAGAAAGCCTCAGTTGAATATCTTAGCTGGGTTTTTTTAAGAGATAAAAGAGAACAAACTTCAAGAATTGACTCCATAGTTGAAGATAAATGTTGGGAGAGAACAATGAATCATTCAAGCCTCAAAGATCTTGTGGAATTTATGGCAAAATCCTTAGTGGATGAGCCAGATCAAGTTGAAGTGAACGAGGTCGCTGGTGAGCAAACCACGGTTGTCGAGCTTAAAGTTGCCAAGGGTGATCTTGGTAAAGTGATCGGCAAGCAAGGGCGAACAGCGCGATCCATGCGCACAATCTTGAACGCAGCAAGCACGAAACTTCAAAAACGCAGCGTTCTTGAAATTGTCGAATAGATTTTTTATAAAAGTTCAAATGGAAAGGGCTGTCTTAGGACGGCCCTTTTTTTTGTGGTTCATATGTTTGGGCATGCGGGATGCTTGAAAAGAAAGAAAGTCTTCATTCAGGGTGAAAAAATGAGTCAAAGAAAAGTCGGAAAAATTTTAAAACCTCATGGTCTTCGTGGAGAAGTTTTCTTTTACAGTTTTTCAGGGGACTATTCCTATTTGGATGATGCGGAAACTCTTTATCTTCAAATTCCTCGCACGGGGGAATTGAAGTCTTTTCAGTTGGAAAAATCACGTTCTGCCAATGATGGTGAAATTCTGACTTTGAAAGGTGTGACTGATCGGAACCAATCAGAAGCCATTTCCAAAAGCGAAGTTTTTGTCGATGAATCCCTGTTTGAGTCAGAAGAAGGTGATGATCTTTATCTTGTTGAGTTGGAAAGCTTTCAGGTCTTCAATGAGGGGAAAAAAATTGGTCATGTGGTGGGTTTTTCCGACAATGGAATGCAGGATCTTTTTGAAGTGGAATTGGATTCCAAAGAAATTGTCTTGATTCCATTTGTGGAAGAGTTCGTTGAAGAAATTTTGCACGATAAAAAAGAAATTCACATGCAGCTTCCGCAGGGACTTTTGGAAATCAATCAATCCTCTGAAGGTTCATCCAAGAATGAAGGCGACGACAATGGGTAATGCTTCATTAGGTGATGGGGATTCATCGCAGTCAGATTCTCAGGCAAACAGTCCTTTGCAAAAATGGACAGTGATCAGTTCCTTTCCAGAAATGTTGAATTCATTTTCTCAACAGGGAGTTTTTTCTCAAGCCTTGAAGAAGGGTCTTCTTCAAATGGAAGTCATCAATCCTAGGGATTTCACCCACGATGTCCATCGTAAGATCGATGATCGTCCTTTTGGTGGGGGAGATGGGATGATTATGATGGCTCAGCCTTTAGATTTGGCATTGAAGTCGATCCCTACACACGAACAACATGTGGTTTACTTAAGCCCCCAGGGATCTCTTTTTTCGGATCAAAAGGCTCAGCAGTTGGCTGGGAAGAAAAATGTGGTGCTGATCTGTGGTCGATACGGTGGTGTGGATCAGCGTCTGTTGCAAAAATATGTGAATGAGGAAATTTCGATTGGTGACTACGTGCTTTCGGGTGCCGAGCCCGCAGCGATGGTTGTGATGGATGCTGTGGCTCGATTTTTACCAGGAGTCCTTGGCCATCCAGATTCGGCTTTTCATGATAGCATTACCCAGGGATATCTTGAGGCTCCAAATTATACTCAGCCTCGAGATTGGGATGGTCAGTCTGTACCCATTGCTTTGTTGTCGGGAAATCATGCCTTGATTGCCAAATGGCGCAAATATGTTGGCTGGTGGGTGACAGAAAAAAAACGACCGGATTTATTTTCGAAACTGACAAGAACTGCAGAAGAGGTTAAAGAATATCACTCTTTTGTCCAGGAGCATTTGCAGGGAAAGGAATCCCAGTATTTGCCTGATTGGAAGAAACCTTAGAAGAATCTCTTTTCATAGATGAGGGGCGGATCTTCGCAGAACCTATTTAGGAAGCCCATGGAAAATACGGAAGTCAAAGTTCCTCGGATGGCAATTGGTCTGGTGCATTACCCCATCTTGGACAGCAAGAAGAAGATTGTCGCAACCAACATCACAAATTTTGACATTCATGATATCGCCAGGGCTGCCAAAGTCTATGGGATTGAACGCTATTACTTGATCCACCCCATGCAGGAACAGCGTATGTTCGTGGACAGAATTTTGGATCACTGGAGATTGGGGCAGGGGGCAGCCTATAACCCCTTTCGTAAACGTGCCTTGACGGATGTTTACACCGCAAGCTCCATCGACGAGGCCGTGAAGGATTGGGGAGTTCCCTGCAAGATCATCACAACGCATGCTCGGCCTGTGGAGGGAGCAAAACATTGGACATTCCAAGAGCTTCGCCAGCAAATTCGTCAGCCCGATGAAGCCTGTTTCTTGCTTTTCGGCACTGGTTTTGGAATGACGGACGAGACAATGAGGTCCTTTGATGGAGTTTTGGAATCGATCCGAGGGGCTCCTCCCTTAGATTTTCGTCATCTTTCTGTGCGATCCGCCGTAAGTATCTGTCTTGACCGATTGATGGGACCGTGGTAACCACTTGGACTTTGACAAAAAAATTAAGTTCCCTAGTTATTGAAAGGTGATGGCCATGGCACAAAATAAAGAGACAAATCTTGTACGTCGAGTAACTTTGAAGGCAAAAAACACAAATATTGCTGATTTTTCAACAGGCGACACCGTGAACGTGTTCGTGAAAGTTCGCGAAGGTGAAAAAGAGCGCGTTCAGCAATACAAAGGAATCGTGACAAAGATTCAAGGTGCGGGTGCCGCTCGTTCTTTCACAGTCCGTAAAGTGTCTTCAGGTGTTGGAGTTGAACGTGTGTTCCCTTTCTCTAGCCCTTCTGTCGATAAAGTCGAAGTTGTCAGCTATGGTAAAGTTCGTCGTTCACGCCTATTCTATCTTCGTGAACTTGAAGGTAAGGCTGCGACAATCGTTTCTGAGTTGGCTGTGACACGTAATTCACGTGAAGCCGCTGCTGCAGCTGCTGCCGCAAAAGCTTAATTTTATCTCTTCAACAACAGTGTACGACAAAGTAGATTGGCGGGCTTTTCAGCCCGCTCCTATTATCGGGGTCGATGAAGTTGGGCGCGGCTGTCTTGCCGGGCCCGTTTTTGCGTGCGCTGTTATTTTTAAACCCGAAACTGCTTCTTTTCTTCAGCTGGAAAGTCTTCTGACGGACTCCAAGCTTCTGACAGAATCTAAACGTGAAATTCTTTGTGAAAAAATTATTGCAGATCATCTGTACTGTGTGGGGACAGCCTCTGTTGAAGAAATTGATACGATCAATATTCTTCAGGCTTCTTTGCTGGCAATGAAGCGGGCTGTGGATGGACTGGCTTTTTCTGGGGGTGGGCATATCCTGGTGGATGGAAAGATGACTGTGCCAGGAATGTCGAAGAATTTTCGTCAAACGCCTTTGATCAAGGGAGACTTGCGTTGTTCGGTGATCTCGGCAGCATCGATTGTGGCGAAGGTTCATAGGGATCGACATTTGAAAGAATTGGGATCCATGTTTCCGGGCTACGGTTTGGAAGTCCACAAGGGGTATTCCACAGTGGCTCATAAAAAATCTATTCAGCAACTAGGGCCGGTTCGTGGCTTGCATCGCCTGAGTTTCTCAGGAGTGAAAGAATATGTTGCTGTCGAAAAAGAACAAGGGCCGTTGGTCTGAAGATCTTGCTTTAAAATATTTTGAAAAATTTGAATTTCAATTGGTCTGCCGCAATCAAAGAATTGCCGGTGTCGAGGTCGATCTTCTTTTTCGGCGACGCAAAGTTTTGCATCTTGTGGAAGTGAAGTACTGCTCGTGGGCTCAGGTTGATGTTCAGATACTTTCACAGCGTCAACTTCATCGGTTGCATCGAGCTCTTGAACAATTGGTTGCCGGGGGCCATCAAGTCAGAGGATGGTTGGCTGTTGTGACTGCGGACCAGAAAGTTCAGGTTTTTGAAAACTTTGGGCACTCATAATTTGTAAAAACTCTTGCCGGAATTCAAATCTGCATTCAATCTAAATGGGTAGGGGGCTGCATGGAAAAATGGTGCAAACGTTGGGTGATGGCAATTGTGATTTCTTTTCAACTTTTTTCCAGTGTTACTAAGGCTGCCGAATTGCGCGATTTTCTTATGAGCTGTGCCTACGGGACAGCAGCTGGGGCCTTGGTGGGACTTGCCACTTTGGCTTTCAGTGAAGATCCTAGTAAAAATTTTTCCAATGTGGCCAAGGGTGCAAGTCTTGGTTTGTATGCAGGAATTGGAATGGGTTTATATATGATTTATGGAGATGGTTCATCCTTAGGCACAACAGCCATGAATTACTCCACTCAAGATACTTTGAAGCAGATGTCTGCTCCAAAGTTGGCTTTGATTCCTGAATGGAAAGATTCCAAAGTGGATGGACTTCGATTGCAAGTCCAAATAGCTCAATTTTAATCGATCAATGCTTCTGACCTAAAAGACTTCGTAACATCCATGCTGTTTTTTCATGGATTTGCATTCTTTGTGTCAGCAGATCTGCAGTTGGTAAATCACTGAATTTGTCTGCTACAGGTAAGATTTGCCGTGCGGTACGAATGACAACTTCTTGCCCCTCCCAAAGAGATTCGATCATGTTCTCTGCGCTGAGAGATCCTCGAACTTCTTTGATGGAAGTCAAATCTGCAAACTCAGCATAACTTGCGGGAGCTGGAAATCCAAGAGCACGAATCCGCTCGGCAATCAAATCAACGGCCAATGCAAGTTCTTGATGTTGAACCATAAACATTTGGTGCAAAGACTGAAACATGGGGCCAGTGATATTCCAATGAAAATTATGAGTTCTTAAATAAAGAGTATATGTATCAGCCAGAAGACGAGATAATCCTTGAGCAATTTTCTCACGATCTTTCTCTTCAATTCCTACATTCATTTTTCTGAGTGGAATTTTTGTGACCTCAAAGTTGCTTGGCATGACTTGTTCTAGGTCAACATAGCCATCGATACTGTAGCCTCGCTCTTCGGTATCATTTTGACTATGATATGATAAATTAATTTGTTTTTCGTTTATAATTGTCATTGTTTTCTCCTTTGAAAATTGAAATGTCCTGAAGAAATACTTCTGCAAGTGTTATGCCTGACTTCATTGGTTCTACGTTGATGCTTAGGACAATTGATGAGGAATTTTTCATCGTTCGTGGAATTAATCATCGTGAGTCAGGTGGAAAAAGAATCTTTGTTTTTCCAGAAATAAAACCTAACGCCTTAATAACAAGTCAGTTTTTCAAAATGCCATCGGGATGGTCTTGGAATTGCAGAAGGAATGTTTATCAACTGGGCCACTCAAGGTCCACCCAACTGAAGGAGATAAAAATGAGCACCTATATACCAACGTCCAATGGAGCACCTAAAGATGTATCTAAAGAACCATTAAAAGGCGTTCCAAAAGATACGCCCTCAATGAGCACGAAACCTGCTGCGTCTGACAAAGCAGATGGCGCAGAGTCTGCAAAAAAGCTTCATGAGAAAAGTGGAAAAGACAGCGGGGCTTGTGCTAGTATGGCTCCCGATTCGACGAAGAAATACTAAAAACCCCTCATATGGACCTACCGTTTTATCGGTAGGTCCATTCATTTATTCAGAAAAGAGATTTTTATGTTCAATTTAAAATTAGTACCCGGTTTAATTTTTGCGGTGAGTGGATTGATTTCCTGTGCTTCGACATCTTCTCCAACATCTAAATTCAATGTGGATACAAAAGATCGTGCATTTATGGATCGTTTGCAAAAAACGATTCAGGGAATTGATTCTCATCAAATAACTTTGGTGGGGTACGCGGATTCCGTTGGAAGTAAAAAACGAAATTCAGACTTGTCCTTGAAAAGAGCCGAGTCTGTTCAAGCCGTTTTGCAGCCAAATAATTTTCTGGCGAGTGGTAAAATTCAAACGGAAGGAATGGGAGAAGAAAAGCCCATTGCAACAAACTTGACTCGTCAAGGACGATCTCAAAATCGTCGTGTCGATCTGGTTTTGACAGCTGCTAGTCAACAATAAAAGAGGTGCAGGTTTTTGAAAAAGCACAAAGTCAATGACCTGCACCTAAGCTTCTCCATGCAAAGTTTCTTCTGATAAATTATCGAATGACTTCGCCCAGTCCGTATTTTGCAGGAGCCTTGGCGTATTCATCTTTGGCTGTGATCAGCCATGTGTTCAGTGTTTGCTGGCGAGTTTGATCGCTGGGATGTGTGGACATGAATTCAGGCGGAGCTTGGCCTTGTTTGGCTGCATTCATGCGCTGCCACAGTTGCACTGATTCTGCAGGGTCATAGCCAGCTCGGGCCATCAGCAGTTGGCCTGATTGATCTGCTGCGGATTCGTCCTCACGAGAAAATTTACGACTTAAGAAAGTCAGACCAAAACCTGCGGCCATGCCTCCGATTTGAGTCCACTGTTTGCACTCTTGAGTTTTGCACAGGAGCTCTCCACCGATGATGGTTGCTCCTGCTAAGATAAGTCCTGCATAGCTTTCTTGTTTGGCTCGGGCATAGCCCTTCATTCCGTGGCGGAGGGTTGCATGGGCCACTTCATGCCCCATCACTGCGGCAAGGGCAGCTTCGGTTTTTAAAACGGGCATGATGCCTGTGTAGACGGCGATTTTACCTCCGGGCATGCACCAGGCATTCAGTTCGGGGCTTTCAATCAGAACAGCCTCCCATTGAAAGTTTTCTCCTGAAGCACGAGCAATTCTTTGAGCCACTCGTTGCACCATCTGATTCCATTTTTGATTTTGTGAAATTTTCGATTTGGATTTCACTTCCAGATAGGCCTTCGCGGCTTCGGCATTGATTTCCTCTTCGGAAACTCCTGCATTCACAGGATCTGTGGAGCAGCTGACGTTCATGATCAACAGAAAGCAGGCCAGGGCCGATTTGATCCAAAAATACAGTGACTTTTTCATAGGTGAAACCTCCGTGACGGATCTTAACATATTTTGAAGGAGACAAGCACGGATTGTCATTCTGTGTCGCTTTGGTGCTTGACTCGGGAGCTGATGGTTGATGAAACGTCCTTTTCTTTTCAGAAGGGGGAAGGATGATCAAGTATCGATGCTGGGCATGGGGGTCGGTTCTGCGCTTCATTTTAGGATTCGTCATTTTTTTTGCAAGTGGAATCGTTCAAGCTCAATCGATATCCTGTCAGGATATTTTTTTAGGAAGCGAAGAAAATCATTTTTTAACCTATGAATTGTATCGAAAGTGGCAGGATCGCCAGAATGATTTTCCCATTTTGTCCGTCGAGGAGGAACTGCTTGTTCTTGCCTATGCGGAAAAGGAATTGAAATCTCGTGGAGTTCAATGGCTCAAGCTTTTTCCTAGTGACATCTCTGGTTCAAAAAATTCTTTGCCACTTTTTCATTTATCCAGTGAAGGCGTGCATCCCCTGAATCAATTGGCGAAAGCACTGTCGGAAGTTCATTGGGCGGGTGGCAGTCGGATGTTGATTTCGTTGGATCCTCAGCTTGCGGAAAATTCAACCCAGCTTTTTGGAAAAACCTATCTTTTTTCACAAACAAATTCAACTTGGGAGATTCATCTTCCCTGGTCGGTTGTGGAAAAAGATCTGCGTTTTGATCCCATGTATTTAAGAAGTCTTCGATGGTTAGAAAGTCAAAAACCTGTTTTCTTGTTTCAGCCCATTCCTTGGAATGAAATATTTTGGCCAGCTGCAGGCCGTGGAATGTTTCAAGCGAAGAATTTATTGAAAGAATTGATCGATCTGGAAGCGGGGATGATGCAGATGTATCAAGGGGCACGCGCTTTGAGGAATGCTTCTTCTAATTTGGATCGATCTTTTGAAGATGTCCATTTGCAAATGAAAAAAACAAAATTGGAAAATGATCTTGCTTTCCAGTCTTCAGAATTACGGAATCAATTTCAAAAAGTTTTGAACTTGATCAGTCAAGGAGCTGATGGATTAAGATGGATGAAAACAAAGGAATTTGAAAAAGAGATTCTGTCTTTGAAAGCTCCAGAAAATTTTTACAAAAAAGAAAAACCATCCTCCAGATTTTTCTACAGGAAAGCTAAAAAAGAGACATCATCGACGAAATTCACAGATATGTTCACCGAGATGATTCAAGGTCAAGTCCGTCCTTTTGGCGAAGTTCATTTTGGAGTAGTTAACTTTGTTTTGCCACCATCAAGACTTTTGGCGCAAGGATCGAGATCTCTTCATAATAATTGGAGAGTCACTCAAGGTTTAGATCCGTCTTCTCAGGACAGGTCGATTGCTGATCGAGTAGAGATGCTGATTGCCGTGGAGGCTCTTTTGAACAACTTTCAAAAGTTGCATGGCAAAGTTCTTTTTCTTCAGTCGAAGTGGAAGGATTTTTGGGAAGTGGGTGGTCCTTCAGACGTGAAGCTTCAAGCTTTAGTGAAGGAATCTATGGCTGAAATGGAAGGATATCCGTACTTGTGGGAAAAAACCTACGAAAGTTTTTCAGTGAAGCGAATAAAATAATGAATGGGTATCAGTTCTTGCTTTGTAAAGTTCATCACTGTTTTTGTCCGGATGAAAACTTGAACTCTTTTGATGTGCCCTATTTTGAAGAACCATTTCCATTGTGATTCGTCAGCGGTCCTGTTAAAGAGCCATGCAAGAATTGTTGCACGCGGGGATCGGGATGGGATTTTGCATCCTCTGCAGATCCGATCTCGATGACTTCTTGTTGAGCCACCATCACGATGCGGCCAGCAAGTTGGAAGGCTCGTGAAATATCATGAGTCACAACGACAACCGTGGCATTGGTTTTCTTTTTGATGTCCAAAAGTAAGTCGGCCATATTGTCGCTATTGATGGGATCTAGTCCAGCCGTTGGATCATCAAAAAAAAGTAATTCCGGCTGCAAGGCGATGGCTCTAGCGACACTCAGTCGCTGTCGCATTCCTCCGGATATTTCATCAGGCATTTGATCCTTGGATTTTGATAGATTCACAGACTCCAGGCAGAATAAAACTCTTTTGCTGATATCAGAGTCTGACATTTTTGTATGTTCCCGCAAAGGGAAGGCCACATTTTCAAAAACAGTCATAGAATCAAATAAGGCACTTTTTTGAAATTGCATTCCAATTTTTTGTGCCAGCAACCGTTTGCCTTCGGATTGCAAATTTTGCCAGTCTTCACCTTCACACAGCACATGACCATGAATGGGAGTATAAATTCCCGCCATGGTTTTAAGAAGAACTGTTTTGCCACTTCCGCTAGGGCCAATAATGACCAAAGTTTCCTGATGCTGAATAGTTAAATTCACATTCTTTAGAATGATATCATCATCAAGTTGAACTGTGACATTTTGAAGTTGAATTGCTGGGTGCATGCTTCAAGCGTATCTATGCGGCAGAGGTCTGGCAAGCTTGTTTTAAAACTCCCCGATCAACAGACAAAATACCGTTTGTCGGGGAGTTGTTGGGTATTGACAACTCCCCGATAAACAGACAAAATGCCATTTGTCGGGGAGTTGTCAATGTCGCTATTTTATGGTCGGAAAAAAGAACTTTCACAGTTAGAGGGGCTTTTGAAAAAAGAAGCTTCTTCTTTGGTTACAGTCACTGGGCGTCGACGTATTGGTAAAAGCACTTTAATAGAATATTTTGGAGAAAAGCATGGAAAGTTTGTTTCAATCCAGGGCTTAGGTCCAGATATCTCAACAAAAATAGCAGATCAGTTAAGAAATTTTTCGCAGTCTGTGAGTCAACAATTGGAAACACGTCAAAAAGTATATGAAAATTGGACGGAAGCTTTTATTGATTTAGCAGAGAAAACAAAAAAAGGTCGTTATATTATTTTATTGGATGAAATTTCATGGATGGCCAAGGGGGATCCTTTATTTCCCGTTTACTTAAAAAATGCTTGGGATCAATATTTTAAAAAAAATCCAAAACTTATTCTTATTTTGTGTGGATCAGTCTCAGCATGGATTGAAAAAAATATTCTTCAAACATCGACTTTTCTTGGAAGAGTATCCTTAAGTTTAAATGTTGAAGAATTGGCGCTTCATGAGATCAATCGTTTTTGGGAAAGAAAGAAATTTAAATTGAACACTTTTGAGAAAATGATGATTTTATCTATTACAGGAGGCGTTCCAAAATATCTTGAGGAATTAAGTACTCAGTCTTTGGGGGATATTGATCTTGCTAAAATCTGCTTTGATCCATCAGGTCTTTTGTTTCGAGAGTTTGAAAGTATATTTACGGATATTTTTTCAAGAAAATCAAAAACTCTTTCTCGTATGATCAGAACCTGTGCTTTTCAAAAGTTGACTCCGACAGAATTGGCTCAAAAAATGAAAATGGATTTTAATAGTGAGTTTTCTGAATACATCCATATTCTTGAGATCTCTGGTTTTTTAGCCAGAGATTACTCATATAAGTTCGATGGTAAGGCAAGTAAGTTAAGTCATTTGCGGGTTCGTGATAATTATTTGCGATTTTATCTGAAATACATTGAGCCATTGAAGGAAAAAGTAAGGACTTCTCAAAAACAGATAAAGTATCTTAGTGATCTGCCTCAGTTTGAATCCATGATGGGGTACCAGTTTGAAAACCTCATATTGGCTCAGAGAAATAGGATAATTGAAAAATTAGAATTGAAAGAAGCTCATATTCAATCAGCATCTCCCTATGTTCAAAGAGTAACATCTAAAGTAGCGCAGGCTTGTCAAATTGATTTATTGATACAGACTTCTTTGGGGATATTTTTTCTGTGCGAAATAAAATGTCAAAAAAAGATTGATCGTTCAGTGATAGATCAAGTTGAAAAAAAGATTCGCGCCTTGAAAAGGCCTCGACATACATCGGTACGACCGGTTTTGATTTATGTTGGGCAGTTATATGAACCCCACCAAGAAGAACTATATCAATATTTTCATCAGATCATCAGTATGGATAATCTGATGATTAAGGAGTCTTGAATATGAAGATCTTCGTCAGTGATTTTCTTTGCAGGTTTGTAACTTATTCAAAACATCATTAGAGATATCCATCACTCAAGGCCTGCAGGGACTTCAGCAAAGCAGGTAAAAATAAGGGACCGATTTTTTCTGCAGATAATCCGCGTTCGATTTCTAAGGTGATGGTGGGGATGTTTTGCTCCAGTCCTGTATAAGTTCCCAAGCATCCTGGTGTTGGGTAGCCAATATCCGATTCGATCACATAGCCAGAGTGTTGATGCAAAATTTGGTCGACAGGTTGGCAATTTCCATTGGTATTGATCATCGGTTTCCAAGAGTGAAAAGAAAGAATAAATTTGGGTGGATACTGCTGCAAAAACTTTAGCAGGGCTTGAGTTTCAGGTTCGCTGCTAGCATGGGGACCTGGAGGATATTTTGGATTTGTTAGTTGGGACGACCAATCTTTTGTCGGAAGATTTCGATTCAAATCCACCCCCGCAGAATTGGTGCGTTGATGCAGTAAAACTCCTTCGGGATTCATTTGTGGAATCAGGGTCAGATTGAGTTTCCACGGAAAATTTTGATGAAGTTCTGCTAAAAGAAGATTGGCAAGGATGACGCCTTCGATTTCATTGCCGTGCACTCCACCCAGTATCAGTATTTCAGGTCCATGATTTTCAAATCGGTGTCCTAAAAGAGGCAATCCCCATCGAGTCGTTCCAAGAAGTAGTGACTTCATTTTATTTTCCCTTGCTAGTTCTTGGAGTTATTCAAAAATGAGATCCACAGAAAGGCAAGTCTTGTTTTGACTCTGAAAATTGAAATTTGGCGATGTCTCAGACCTTCCTGGATCTATCAAGCAAGACATTTTCCTAGTACTTCAAGGAAAATGTCTTGCAAATTCCTAGTATAACTAGGAAAATGTTAGTCTATATGGAGGGTGTATGGGTGAGTACAAGTCCCGTCGATTTTCAGTCCCGCAACGATCTCTCTTGATTCTTGGCCCTCGGGGGACTGGGAAAAGCACTTTTATTCGGCGTGAATTGAAGCCCGTTTTAGAAATAGATCTTCTGTCATCCAAAGACTTTCGGGTTTTATCTAAAGATCCTTCTGAATTAGAATCTATGGTGGCTCATATGTCAAAAAATGAGACCGTGTTTATTGATGAAATTCAAAAACTACCAATCCTTTTAGATGAAGTTCATCGGTTGATAGAAAAATATAAAATCAAATTTTATTTAACGGGATCCAGTGCAAGAAAAATCAAACGAGATGGCGTGAATCTTTTGGCAGGAAGGGCCAGTGTTCGAAAGTTTTTCCCTTTAAGTATGGTAGAGCTTGGAGAAAAAGTGAAGATTCAGGATCTCATTTTTCGAGGCACATTGCCTGGATCTTTATTTTCAGTCGATGATGAAGAGGCGAATGATTTTTTGTGGAGTTATGTGAATACATATTTGAAAGAAGAAATTTTCCAAGAAAGTCTGACGAGAAATATTCAAGAGTTTACCCATTTTATTGAAGTTGCAGGTCAATATCACGGTCAGATCATTAATTTTGAAAATATCTCAAGAGAAATTGGAAAGTCAGGTGATACAGTTCGCTCTTGGTTTCAAATATTAAGTGATACTTTGGTTGGGGATCTTTTGCTTCCATGTCCTCTTAAAATATACCCTCGGGAAACTCAGCATCCAAAGTTTTACTATTTTGATTCAGGAGTTGCTAGGGCTGCGGAAGGGCACAAGACTTTACAAAGGATGCCTGAAAAACAAGGGTATTACTTTGAAACAATTATTCTGAATGAATTGAGATCCTATATTTCCTACGCAAATTTAGATATGAAAATTTTCTACTACAATGTACCTTCTGTGGGTGATATTGATTTTGTCGTTGAGGTTCGCAAAAAGACCTTGAATGCTTCAGCAAAATACATTGCGATCGAGGTGAAAAATGCAACGACTTGGGATGCAAAGTTTGAAAAAGTTCTTCGTGTTTTTGCAGATAAAAAACCAGAAAAACTTTTGAAAAGTGTTGGAGTTTATCGAGGATCTCGGCGACTGACCCGGGATGGCGTTCATGTCTTTCCTGTGGAGTCTTTTGTTCAGCAGTTGTGGTCTGGGAAATTGTTATCAGATGGGGACATATGATTGAAAAGTTATTTGAGTATAAAAATCAAGAATTGTTTTTTGCAGGTCGATCTTTGGTTGATTTTTTAAAACAGCACCCAGATCAGGATCGTGCAAAATATGTCTACCATGCGGATTTGATTCGGCAGAGATTGCAGCAGTATCAACAGGCCTTTTCTTCATCTGTGAAGATATTTTTTGCCATGAAAGCGAATCATTGTCCCCAGGTTTTGAAGCTGATTCAGCAGCAGGGCTGTGGAGTGGATGTTGTCAGTGGTGGCGAGCTTCAATGGGCTTTGGATCATGGATTTCGCCCTGATCAAATTGTTTTTTCAGGTGTTGGAAAAAGCAATGCAGAATTAGAACTTGCTGTTCAGAATGAAATTTTTCAGATCAATGTGGAAAGTGAATCAGAACTTTTGCGCTTGATCAAAATTTCAGAGCAAAAAAAGAAAAAAGTTAAAGTTGCCGTCAGATTGAATCCTGATGTGAATCCAGTCACTCATCCCTATATCGCCACAGGTTTTCGAGAAAATAAATTTGGAATTGAATCCGATCACTTGCTTCCGTTGATCCATCAGGCCAAAGATACTTGGGTGCAGATTCAAGGGATCAGTGTGCATATTGGATCACAATTGCTTCAACTGGATGCTTTGACAGATGCCTTTCAAAAAACCAAGTATTGGGTCCATTCTCAAGGACTTTCATTGCAAACATTGGATCTTGGTGGTGGGCTTGGAATTTTTTATGACAGGGATGATTTAAAGTCTGAAGTGGAGTTGTTGAAACAGTACGCCGGTGTTGTGAAGGAATGTTTTCAAAACGAATCCTATCAGTTGTTGGCGGAACCAGGGCGTTGGATCGTTGGCCACGCGGGAGTTTTGCTGACTCAAGTTGTGGCCATCAAAAAAACTTCGACAAAAACTTTTGTGATCTTACAGTCGGGGATGAATCATTTGATGAGACCCAGTTTGTATCAAGCTCAGCATCGCATTTTCCCTTTGGTTCAAAAAGGTTCCACGTCTTTGGTGGATGTGGTGGGGCCCATCTGTGAATCCAGTGATGTCTTATTAAAAAATACTTCCATGACGGGAGTGGAAGAAGGGGATTGGGTGGCGATTGCAGACGCCGGAGCCTATGGATTTGTCATGGCCAATAACTACAACCTTCATGCTCTTCCAATAGAGTATTTAATCTAGATAACTCTATGAGTTATTGGGCATCAGGATCCTTCCAGTAAAATGGACCTAGACTAAGGTATTAAGTTTTCTTAACTGGTGGCTTTGATTTTGACCCCTTACAGAGACAGAAAGTAATCTCGGCCTTAGAAGCACTTTCTTTGTTGATGTGATCGATGTTGTTGTTCAAAAGCCGCAGTTAAAAAATCTGCGGCTTTTGTCTTTCTAGGCACAGGCGAATTCTGCTGCTGCAGGATCGCTGGATCTTGTGGATTAATTTTGATTCAAGCCATGAGCTCGTGATTCATAAATACCCGAGCTGCTCATTTCAATAAAACGAGGTTCTTCACGAATCTCATTCAATTGAGTGGCATTGATGTAACTCATCCCACTGCGGATGCCGCCCGTCAGTTCTAAAATCACATCTTGGACATGGCCCTTCACCGATACCATCGTGTTTTCTCCTTCAGGGGCCATACCTGTAGGGACTCCACCGCGCCAGCTGACTTGAGCCGAGCGAGAGGCCATTCCGCGGTATTGTTTTTTGCCATTTTTAATTTCTCCGGGAGTCTCGATGGTTCCAGAAAGCATAGATCCCAACATGACAGAGCTTGCTCCTGCAGCAAAAGCTTTCACGATGTCTCCAGAAGTTTTGATGCCTCCGTCAGCAATCACGGGGACCCCGTACTCCAATCCAACTTCTGAGCAAAGGGCGATCGCTGTCAACTGCGGAAGTCCGCAGCCTGTGATGATACGGGTTGTGCACATGGAGCCCGGGCCGATGCCCACCTTGATGGCATCTGCCCCCGCTTGGATCAAATCGTAGGCAGCTTCTGGAGTTGCCATATTGCCGGCGATGATTTCGATATCTGAATAGGTGTCCTTGAGCCACTTCATCGTTTCAATCATTTGGATCGAGTGTCCATGGGCGATATCAATCGTCATCACATTGACTCCCGCCGCGATCACAGCTTTTGCGCGATCTTTGAAATCGTCATTCACACCAATGCTGGCGCTGATCACTTTTGCTCCGCTGGCTTTCACTTGGCGAGCATGTTCGGCTTGCTCTTCAATAGTTAAAAAGCGGTGCAAAATCCCAACGCCTCCCAGTTGATTCATAGCAATCGCCATGGGGGCTTCAGTCACTGTGTCCATGTTTGCTGAAATAATAGGGGTTTCAATGCTTTGTTTTTTCGTCAATTGTGTTGTCAGCTGGGGTTCGCGACGTGAACGAACATCAGAGCGACAAGGCACAATCAAAACATCATCAAAGGTTAATCCGCGGCCACGATGTGGAATATCTTTTCGTTGAAACATGAGATTCGTCATAGAGAGACCTCTTTCTTTTCAGAGAGTTGAAAAAACATTTTTTTCAACTGAAGTGTATAGATAACTAAAATAAAAATTTGAATCAGAATCAGCAAGCTGGCCATCCAAGGAGTTCGAGTCAGAAGCTTCCAGGAATCAGCAATAGATGTTTCTAGCAAGGGAATGATGATTTCAAAAACAAACCACAGGCCAACCAGTGGGAACATGGCTTTTTTCGAAAGTTGATCACAAGCTTCGAAAGCGTCTTGTTCTCCTTTTTGATAGGAGTCGGAATAAACGACGACAAAGGGAAGCAATAAAGTTTTCCAGTAAAACCAAATTCCAGGAAGAATCAAAAGAAAGCTGCGCCACATGATTTTGCCCCAGGCTCTCATGGATTCGATGGTTAAGCTTTCCCAGGACTTCATGAAAAATTTGAACCCGTTGGAGGTAGGGCTTTCCGGTGTGGACGACAGAACAAGAATCACTGCCAGTAATGGGAAAACCAGTGAGTTGATCAAATTCACGGCACCATAAAACCAAATCATAGAACCAACACCTTGTGTGGATTGCAAAAGAGCTTCCACTTCGGAAGTGATAAATTGATCGATGTAGGTATGTGCAAAAAAAACTGGCACCAGAAGGTACCATCGTCGAACCAGAACCCGAAGGATCTGATTTTGAGTCCAAGATGGGGGAGTGTTTGTTTCGATATTCACCGTCTGAAGCTATTGATTTTGAGATAAAAAGTCAAAGTTCTTTTGACGCTTTTCAATAACCAGTGACAAAGACATAACTTTAATGAAAAAGTCGTCCTTCGTTCTTTGATAGAAATTCAAAAAATGCCCCGGTGGCGAAATTGGTAGACGCACAGGACTTAAAATCCTGAGCTTCGTTAACACGGGCGTGCCGGTTCAAGTCCGGCCCGGGGCACCACTTCTTTCATAAACTCATTGTTTTCGCGCATATTCAAAGTAATTATAGAGCTATGTCAGTTCGTAAACCTAAAATTACAAAGTGGGTATTGTCTCCTAGAAAAAGTGGAGAAAAATTTATGGCTCGTCATCACCGTCATGATAAAGTTTCAAAAAAAATAAAAGCCAAATTTCCTCAGATTTATATTGATAAGGATGCTGATTTTGCTTCCATTAAAATTGCCCCAGGCAATGAGGCAAGCTCTTATGTGCGAGATGGTTTTGTATTTTGTGAAGATGACCAAGGTCAGATCATTGAAATTCAAATACTGAATTTAAGTCTTCTTAAGAAGCTGGCGGATGTGGCTTAATTATTTGGAGGTATTGAGTTTGTCATCAATCATCCATCTCATAATAGATAACCAGTATTTCACATGTTGCTGAGTCCAGGAAAAACTCAGAGCGGTATAAGACCAAAAGGGCGGGGATTGTAATATTACGTAAAAACGGAGTTGAATTCCGTTTTTACGTAATATAAAGTGGATCTATGATTTTAAGGGAAATTAAAAAAGAGTTAGCAATTTTAATGAAAGAATACCCTATTGTGACGATCATTGGTCCTCGTCAATCGGGTAAAACAACTCTTGCTCAATCCGTTTCTAAAAAGATTCAGTATTGCAACTTGGAATCGCCTGAAGCTCGACTCTTTGCTCATGAAGATCCTAAGGGTTTTTTAAAGCAATTCACTGGTCCAGTGATTATCGATGAAATTCAAAGAGTGCCTGACTTACTCAGTTATATTCAAGTGATTGTTGATGAGAAAAAAAAGAATGGCCAATTTATACTCACGGGATCTCACCAGCTAAAGTTGATGGAAAGTATTTCTCAATCGCTTGCGGGAAGAACTGCTATTTTACAATTGTTACCTCTGACTCTATCAGAATTAAATAAATATGGTATCACCTTTGAAAGCTGGAGTGAGTGTGCTTGGAAAGGTTTTTTTCCAAGAATCTATGACCAAAACCAGCGACCTCAGATAGCTTATTCAAACTACTTTCAAACTTATGTCGAAAAGGACGTTCGACAATTGGTTAACATTAAAGATCTGTCTTTATTTGAAAAACTTATTCGAATACTGGCAGGTCGAGTGGGGCAAATTATTGATTATGCTTCGATGGCAAATGATGTTGGCGTAGATGCTAAAACAATTAAAAATTGGGTATCAATATTGGAAGCCTCCTTTATCATTTTTAGACTTATGCCCTATCACAACAATTTTGGAAAAAGAGTCATTAAATCACCCAAAATATATTTTACAGACGTGGGGTTATTAACTTTTTTACTGAAAATAACAAATCCAGATCAAATTCTTCGTGATCCATTGGTTGGAAATATTTTTGAAAACTTTGTCGTCATTGAGTTATTAAAATCCAGATTCAATAAAGGTCTAACTTCAAATTTGTATTTTTACAGAGATGAGAACGGATTTGAGATTGATCTTATTTTAGATCATGGTCGAAAATTTACAGCCATTGAGATTAAATCATCTCAAACATTCAATACGGATCTAGTTAAAAATCTCAATAAAATGAGCAAAATTACAGATCAAATAGAGAATCGAATATTGGTGTTTAATGGAAAAAAAGCTCAAGTGAACGAGATTCAACTAGTGCCTTTTCATGAAATCGGTAAGATAAAAAATAATTAATAACTCAAGCGACAATTTCTTAAGCTTATTGAAATTCAAGACTTCCACTCATATTCATGCATGAAAATTCTAGACATGCACATGTAATTCATGAACACTGATTTGAATGAAGAACTTCTTGTTTATATTTTTTTGTACTTTGGTTGCTTATGCAAAAGAAATTGCATTGTCATTTGATGATGCTCCTATGTCTACGACTAGATATTTTGATACGATCAGTAGAACGGAAGAACTTATTCGTAGCCTTCAATTATTAAAAGTCCCACCTGTGATGATTTTTGCAAATCCTTGTCGAAGAAAAAATTTAGTATCCGTCATGGACCAGTTGAAAAAATACAAGGACGCGGGACATTTTATTGCAAACCATACTTGTTCGCATCCAGATTTAGATAAATTAGGATATGAAGAATACTCAAAAGACGCAAAAAAAGCAGATGAATTTTTAGGCCCACTTTTTGTTCATCAAAAGTTTTTTAGATTTCCTTTCCTTAGGGAGGGTGAAAATCAGAAATTAAGAAACCAAATGCGTGAATGGTTAAAAGAGAATCAATATAGGAATGGAATGGTATCTATTGATACGGATGATTATATTTTTTCTTTAAAAATCAACAAGGCTAAAAAATATGGGAAAAAATTTGATTTAGTGAAAGTTCAAAAACTTTTTATTGATCATATTCAAGGGGCTGTAAATTATTATGATGATTTGGCATTGAAAAACTTAGGTTATTCACCCAAGCACGTGTTGTTATTGCATGAAATGGATGCGACAGTTCTATTTCTTCGTCCATTGATAGATGAGCTGCGGAAAAATGGATGGAGAATTATCAGCATTGAAGAAGCATATAAAGATAATATCTATTTTGAACATCCTAAAAATACATACGCAAATAATGGTATTATTGCTCAACTTGCATTTGAAAAAACGGGTGTTAAGATGGGTTATAATCAAATTGAAATTTTGAATGAAGAACTTCTTAAAATTTTGGGAATAGAGTGAGCAATAAAAGTAATATCGACGACCCAATTTTATCTCAGTTGATTGAAGAGATGATAAAAAAACATAAGTGCCATACAGTCATTTTGTATGGTTCACGTGCACGAGGTGACGAAACTCCACTCAGTGATTATGATTTGATGGGAGTTCGAAAAACAGGTCAAAAATACAGGATTGCAGATAAACGAGATGGTTTTTATTTAGATATATTTATCTATCCAGAAAAGGAATTTAAAAAAGTTGGAGAAGAGCATCTTTATATGAAGGATGCTAAAGTTCTTTATCAGCGTGAACAATTTGGAACTGCTTTTCTTAAGAAGCTTAAGATTGCATTGAAGAAAAGATATCACCCGCTATCAAAGAATGAAATGAAAGCTCGTCAAGTGTGGCTTCATAAAATGTTTGATCGAATTTCACAAGGTGATATTGAGGGAAATTATCGTCGATCCTGGTTACATGAAGCTTTGTTATACGAGTATTTTAACCTACGAAAAAAAAGATATTGGGGTTCTAAAAAAAGTTTTGAATGGCTTCTGAAAAACGACCCGGTTACTTACAAGCTTTTTGATCGCATTTTTAATAAACCGCAGGACCTGAAGTTGTTAAAAAAGTTGGTGGAACGTGTGAGCTTGATGAAATTCATAGATTGAGTGATCATCATCGTAGCTTTAAGTAAAAAATAATTTGGAGAATGCAGATGAAGTTCATTAAGCCGCCGGCTCTTCAGGCTGGGCAAAATTTGGGAATTGTTGCTCTTTCGAATTCTGCAAAAATTTTGAAGAAGGATTTCAGAGAACGAGCTTATCGCCGAATTCATGAACTTTTTGGTTTGAATATCATCGAAGCTCCGAATTTGGATGTTGATCTGGGGCATGCCGCGGGTTCTATCAAAGATCGGGTGAAATCACTTCATCAATTTTTTAAGCGCAAAGATATTCACGGGATCATGTCATTCTGGGGTGGTGCGAATTCACATCAAATTCTGGAGTATCTGGATTATGATCTGATCAAAAAAAATCCTAAAGTCATGATCGGGTATTCTGACACAACTTCTGTTCTGGCTGCGATCCATGCAAAAACAGGGCTTGTGACATTCAATGGTCCTGCTGTGATTACTTTTGCGAAGCCCAGCACTCCTAAAGAAACAATGAATTGTTTCAGATCTTTGTTGATGGAAAAAGAAGGAAGCTTCCAGTACCCTACGTCAAAATCTTTTTCAGATCATCCCTGGTGGGTTGAAGATCGAATGGATTTTATTCCCAATCCAGGAATGCAGTGCTACCGAAAAGGAAAAGCTGAAGGTCCTATTGTGGGTGGGAATGTGGGGACGCTTTTGCTTCTTGCGGGGACTCCCTATTGGCCTTCGATGAAAGGAAAAATTCTTTTTGTCGAAGATGATGAGGCTGAAAGTTCTCAATCTCTGGATCGATTTTTTACACAGCTAAGGCATATGGGTGTTTATGATCAGATTCAAGGTCTTGTGATTGGTCGATTTGCACGAAGCGTAGGATTGAAAGAGAGTGATAGTTTAGTCATGATTTTGGATCATGCTCTGAAGGGGTATAAGTTTCCAGTTTTGACAGAATTCGATATGGGACATACGGATCCACTGATGACAATCCCATTGGGGATCCAAGCGCGAATGGATGCGGGAGCAAAACAAATCACTCTTTTAGAAAAAGTGACCAAATAAAAAGGAAACCAAAGATTGAAATCACTTCATCAATAAAGAAGTCTTGACAGAGTGTACGGAAATGCGTACACTTGAGATTGAGGTATGCTTTGTGAAATATGAAATTTATAGGACTTCTGAGTTTCATGATTGGTATACTCAGCAGACCATGAAAACAAGACTTATCATTGAATCTAGGTTGGAGCGATTAATTCAGGAAGGTCACTGGGGTTTTGTTCATCGATTCGATGGGCTTATTGAGTTGAAGTGGACTTCTGGACTTAGAATTTACACAGCTGTCCACGGTAGTGTCACAATCATTATTCTTTTAGGAGGAAACAAAAATGGGCAAAGCAAAGATATCAAAAAAGCAAAAGCCATCCTTGCCTCGTACTTTGACAAAACATAAGCCTGATGCCAAGCTTCTGGCCAACAAAAAACTTGTTGTTGAAGTTCTTATCGATGCCTTGTTGACTAATGATTTAGATGTTTTTCGTGATGTGCTTATTGCGCATCTTCGTACCATTTCAAAAACAGAACTAGCTAAGAAAACAGGTCTGGGTAGGCAAACGATCTATGATATGCTTGATAATAAAAAATTTGATCCTCGCCTTTCTACTTTGAGCTCAATTTTAAGTAAGATTGCATCTTGATTTCTACTTTCTAAAAAACTTAAAAAAGTTCTTTTGAAAGTGCGTGTGGGAGTGAAGGATGATTCTAAAAAATTCAACGAAAATGCCGGTGCTATTTATTGGTCATGGGTCACCGATGAATGCTGTTGCTGAAAATGACTATACAAGGTCCTTGAATGCGCTTCAAAAAGAACTTCCTGTACCTCAAGCGATTTTGATGATTTCGGCTCACTGGATGACAAAGAATTCTTGCGTTACGCATATGCAGCAGCCCAAAACGATTCATGATTTTTATGGTTTTCCTGCAGAATTATTTTCGATTCAATATCCTGCGAAAGGTTCACCACAACTTGCAGAGGCTCTTGCAAATCATATTTCCGATCCAAGAATTGAATTCGATGATACAGAATGGGGCATGAACTTACCCATCGGGAAACAGTCCCATCCAAGCTGGGATCACTACTACCCCTTATTGTATATTTTAGGAGCTTCAGACCCACAGGATTCTTTAAATTTTATTTATGAGGAAATTCAAAATGCATCCATTTCCATGAGAAGCTTCGTTCTGGGGTAGATATAGGATTTGATTGTCAATAGCTTGGATTTCCTGAATGATATTCCTAGGAAAGTAAGGCTTTTGATTCAGCTTTCACTTTTTTCTGAAGTAAAAAATGGACGACCATGAAGCAGCCATTTTTGTTTTTTATAAATGCTTTTGGGTCCAGAAAAATAATAACTGCAAAAGCATGCCACAGCGGCAAAAGGCAAAATTTTCCATCCAAAAATCTCTGCCGCCATCAGGGTGCAGGCCCATGGAGTTTTTGAGGCAGCAGCAAAGACGGACGCAAAACCAAGAGCTGCAAGCAGACTCAAGGGCAAGTGAAGGAACGTAGAAAGATAACTCCCCAAGTGAGATCCCATAAAGACAAGGGGGACGAACTCTCCACCCTTAAATCCTGAACCAACAGTCAGTGCAGTCAATAAAAGTTTCAACACAGAATTTTCAAGTCCACAGACGCGAAGAAAACTCTGTTGAATTTGTTCAATACCCAAACCCGCGTATTGAATAAAATCTGAGAATTGATAGAAAAACAAAAGTAGAGCGCCCGCAGCCATAGTTCTGAAGGGTGGATAACGAAAAATGCGCATTTGAAGAAGTTCAATGGCATGAGTTGTTTTCATAAAGAGTCGGGCACAAAGACCAAACAACACACCAGCGATGGCAATCCGGAAAAAAACATCTGCACTCCAAGAAAACTCCATGATCTGAGGAAAGTGCGAGTGGGGTGCTTGCAAGAGTTGAGTGATGGCATAGGCTGTCCAAGAAGAAAGAAGGCACTCGAACCAAGCAAAAGGTCGAAGGCGCCCAATGTGAATGACTTCCATACCAAAAATCATTCCCGCCCACGGAGTTCCCAGGGCAGCTCCAAATCCAGCACCCGCTCCTGCCATCAGTAGAATTTGTCGTTGATCTTGAGGGATAACAAACAGCCGTGAAAGTTGATCTGCTAAAGATGCGCCCATTTGGACGACGGTGCCCTCTCGACCTGCGGAGCCTCCCACAAGATGTGTCAGCAAAGTTCCTAAAAAAATCCAAGGGGCCATGGTGAGCGGGACAATTTTTTGAGGTTGATGGATTTCCTCTAAGATCAGGTGTGTGCCTTCGCTGACGTGTTTTCCATAGTGATGGAAAGCCCATCCAATCGCAAAGCCACCCAAGGGAAGTAGCCAAAAAAACTCAGAATGAGTCCTTCGAAGATCTGTGATGAAATTCAATGCCTGCAAAAAAACAGTGGCTGCAGTTCCAGCCAGAGCTCCAGCAAAAATACTGAGTAGGGTCCATCTGGAAATTCTTTTGAAGGGATTTCGTTTGGTTGTTTTCAATGATGGATCCTTTCAAAAGTCTAACGAAAAAGTCCCGGAAGTTGCAAAGACTCAGCGCCTAGGCCTTGTTTAAAGTGACTGACTCCGGGGGCTTCCTGATTTTTTATGCCTCCTAAATCCAAGGATTGGATTCCCAGTCTTTTCAGATTTAAAATCGACTTCCAAAGAAGAAGGTAGTGAGCATTGGCCGATCGACCTTCTTCTGTATTCCAGCCCACTCTGTAGGAAGCTGATTTTCCATGAAGTAGAAACATCATGCCCGCAACAGGTTGTTTGTGATGAAAGGCCCAGGCGAAGAGAGCCTCTTTCCCTTCCATGGCTGTCTTGGCCTCTGTGCGCAGAAAGGGGGAGCTGACTCCCAGAAAGCCTTTTTCAAATTTATGACGTTCATACATCAATAAAAAAAGATCCAATTGATTTCCGTGCAGATCCATACGCAATTGAAGTTCTGATTTTTCGGCCTTATTCAATCCATTGCGCCACTTTTGTTCCAAGCCCGCGCGAAGCTCTTGTTCGGAGCTGGTGATATCCAGAAGAAGCGTTTCAAAGCTTTGAGGCATGGGGGAAAAACCGGCTTGCTTTAAGATATTTTGAGTCTTTTCTGTGTTTTCAATCTCTGGAAGCCAACGGAAGCGTCGCAGGGGGCGAGAGGGAAATGTCTTTCGAAGTAATTCGGCAAATTTGCGGAAGTTTTCTTCGGTGGAGTGTTCGGCAAACCATAAGGGACCTCGATGAATTTCGATGAAATGGATGGGGCCCAGTTTGATTTCTTGCATGACAACAAATCCCAGCGTTTCTGATTGTTCTTGGATGCGAGCAAAGCGGATGTTTTTATGATCTCGGCTGTGAGTGGCTTTGGCGTAGGGCCAGCTTTGCATCCAATTGGAGTGGGGTATTTTTTCTAGCAAGGATTTCCATTCACCGATGGTGATGTGGGACCATTGAAGTTCCATTATTTGACTCCCTCCATGAAGTTATTTCTTCTTCATTCTAGGTGGGCGTGAAAGAAATTGTCAAATCTAGGCGCAGAAGTTAGATTTGCGGATCTTCTTTCACTGAGGAAACAGAATGAATCTACTTCAATTTAAAAATGCATCGAAGGCCTTTGGCCCCAAAATTTTATTTCAGGACGGAAATTTTTCCATCAACCAAGGGGAACATGTCGGTTTTATCGGAGCCAACGGTGCTGGGAAAAGTACACTGTTTCGTGTCTTGGTGGGGCAGATAGAATTGGACCAAGGAGAAATTATCCGAAGCCAACAGCTTCGTATTGCCTATTTGGAGCAAGAGTCCGATTGGGATTTAAGTCAAAATGCCCAGACGGTTTTAAGTTCCTCCAGTGAACTGCCCTTGTGGAAACTCAAGCATCTTGGCTTAGACCTGGGATTGAAAGATGCCGATTTTTTGGTTCCTCTGAAGGATTTCAGTGGTGGATATCGAATGAGGTTTAAAATTCTTCAGATGTTGGGACAGGAACCCAATTTAATGTTGTTGGATGAGCCAACCAACTTTTTAGATTTAGAAACGATTTTAATTTTAGAAAGATTCTTACAAAACTACCAAGGTGCTTATCTACTGATAAGTCATGATCGAGAATTTTTACGAAGAACCACCGATCATATTTTAGAAATCGAACAGGGAGAATTAACGAAATTCCCCGGCGACATCGACGATTATTTCGAACAAAAGGAACTGCTAAGATCTCAATTGGAAAAGCAGGCTCTTGCCTATGAGGCCAAAAGAAAATCCGTTCAAGATTTTGTCGACAGATTTGGAGCCAAGGCCACAAAAGCCAAGCAGGCGCAAAGTCGTTTGAAGCGTTTAGATAAAATGGAAAAGGTGGAGATCAAGCCTTTGAACGTCAAAGCACGCATTCCCATTCCAGCTCCTG
>JACCDG010324153.1_pt1 | contig 27125 bp, 19 predicted proteins | sample 7442471 | NCBI WGS metagenome assembly JACCDG01 (sample SAMN15323444, study PRJNA562643) | freshwater metagenome | isolation source: river surface water | place: USA:Blue River Watershed | collected 2017-08-17 | reverse complement strand
TGCTCAAGCAAAATGAAATCGACAAAGCCTCAGGCTTGCTGGCCAAACTGACTGAACAATTTCCGGATGATGCCGCCCTGCTAAGTCTGGCCGGTGAGGTTGCTGCCCGGCAAAAAGACTTTGCCAAGGCGATGACTATCTATTCGCGCGCGGCACAGCTCAACCCGCAGAACGCAGAGCTACGCACCAGGCTGGCAATGAGCAAAATGGCAACTGGCGACTCAGACAAAGCCCTGCTTGAACTGGAAAATATCGCCGCAACTGATGACAAGGCGACACAGGCCGATATCGTTCTGGCGCTGGCGCACATCAACAAACGCGAATGGAAACAGGCCGAGGCGGTGGTGGCCCGGCTTGCCGGTAAACAACCCGACTCCCCACTGCCTGGCAGCCTGCAGGCCAGTATCCTGCTCGGAAAAAATGACCCGGCAGGAGCACGCAAGGCGCTGGATGGTGTGCTCAGCAAGCACCCGGAATTTGTTCCGGCTGCGGTAAACCTCGCCCGTCTGGATTTACAAGAGAAAAAGCCCGAGCAGGCACAAAAGCGCTTTGAATCGCTACTGGCCAAAGACAACAAAAATGCCCGCCTGATGCTGGCCTATGCGGAATTCCTGATGGCCATCAACAAGCCACAAGATGCCCAGACCTGGCTGGAAAAAGCGCGGCAGGCACAGCCCGAAGCCGTCGAGCCATCGCTGGCACTTACGTCGCTGGCGCTGCGAAACAAGGATTATAAGCGCGCCTTGTCGGTAGCCCAGGATGCCTTGGCCAAAAAGCCCGACAATCCGCTGCTGCTGGATAACCTGGCCACGGCACAACTGGCGGCCGGTGAGCAGAATCAAGCCTTGGCCACCCTGGCAAAACTCACCAAAGCCATGCCAAACTCACCAATGGCGTATCTCAAACTGGCCAATGCTCAAATGCTCAGCGCCAACAATCCGGGCGCGATCGAGAGTTTGCAGAAAGCGATTGCACTCGCACCGAATGCTGTGGATGCGTATGTGCTGCTCAGCCGCCTCTATCTGCAAAACAAACAGCCAGCGGAGGCCATGAAAGCTGCCCAAACCCTGCAACGCCTGCAGCCCAAGCTTGCAGCCGGCGATTTGCTGGAAGGTGACGTGCACATGCAGGCGAAGGCTGGCGCCCAAGCTGCCGTTGCTTACCAGCGAGCCAACACCATCGAACCCTCCAGTGTCGGCATGATCGGCAGGCATCGAGCCCTGGTTATGGATGGCAAGCGCAGCGAGGCCGATGCCGAAGTGGATAAATGGCTTGCCAATAACCCGAAAGAAATCCCGACTCGCGCCTATCTGGCGGAGCAGGGGCTGCAAAATCAACAGTTTGCCAAGGCTGCTGGCTATTACGAAACGTTGACGAGGCTGCAGCCGAACAACCCTTTGTTGCTCAACAATCTCGCCTATTGCTACCAACAGTTGAAATCACCCAAGGCGAGGGAGACGGCGGAAGCTGCGCTGAAATTGGCGCCGAACAACGCTGCAATTATGGATACCTTGGCGATGATTTATGTCGACAGTTCTGATTTTTCCAAGGCATTGGAATTGTTGAAGCGGGCCGTTGATACAGACAAGAACAATCTGGAAATCCGATTTCACTATGCGCAGATCTTATTGAAGGCAAACCGTAAGCCTGAGGCGGTAAAAGAGTTGGAGTTCATCAAGTCTACGGGGCGTACCTTCTCGGCTGAAAACGAAATGCTCGAATTGTTGAAAAAGTTGAAATAAGAGTGAGGGATGTCATGCAGGTTTCCAAAATAGCGGTGCGTCTACCAGTATTGGCGGTATCTCTTGCTCTAGTTGCCATATCTGGTTGTGACAAAGCGCCGAAAGATGCCTCCGAGTTTGCCCAGAAGGCCGAACAGGCAAGATTTTCCGGCCGTTTTAATGAAGCGCTCATTGCGGCCAAGAATGCGATACAGGCAGAGCATAATAGTCCTGCGCATCATCAGTTGCTGGCCAAGATTTATCTGGATATGCAATTGCCCGAAGAGTCATTGCGTGAAGTGGCTGCTGCGGTGAAGCTTGGTGTTAATGCCGAGGCAGTAAACCCAGATAAGGCGGGTGCATTATTGATGTTGCGGCGATTTGGTGACGTGCTGGATCTTCCCGCTTCGGCTCCAACATATTCCAAGCAGACATCCGCCATAATGACGGAGCTGCACGCTCGTGCACTTATAGGCTCTGGCAAGCGCCAGGAAGGGTGCGCTACCTTCGATCAGTCGCTGCAATATGACGTGCAGCATGTGCGGGCCCATTGGGGAAAAATTGAATGTGCCGTTGTTGCCGGAGATGTGAATAAGGCGAAATCGCTGCTTGGCGAAGTGCTCAAGCTGCAGCCAAAGGATAGCGGCTCCTGGGCATTACAGGGAGACTTCCAGATGGCAGATCAGCAGTATGCGCAGGCTGCTGATTCCTATCGGAAAGCGGTGCAGCTTGTTCCTGGCAATCTGGTTGCGTGGGTCGGTTTGGCTTCAGCGCAGGTTGAGCTGGGGAAGTATGATGATGCCAAGAAGGCCATGCTCGAAGCCACAAAGATCAACCCGGATTATGTTCCCTTGGTACATATTCGAGGCGTAATGGAGTTTCGGCAGGAACGTTTCAAGGATGCAAGAAGCACTTTTGAAAAAGTATTACGTGCAGCCCCGGATTATATGCCTTCGGTTTTATGGTACGGGTTGACCAACTTCAAACTGGGTAACCTTGAAATTGCTGCAACTGAACTGGGGCGATATCTGCAAGTTTATCCGAACTCTGCACGTATCCGCTCGCTGTTGGCATTGTCATTGGCATCCAAAGGTGAGGCCGATCAGGCAGAGAAGGTCTTGGCAGAAATAAACAAGGAGGATGTAGGGTCACTACCCTTGTGGGCGAATGTTGGCCATGCCTATCTGATGCTGGGTCAGGGTGACAAGGCCTCCGACTGGTTAAGCAAGGCAGTCAAACAGTCTCCACAAAATGAAATCAGCCAGTTGCAGCTCGCCCAGGCATATCTTCAGTCTGGAGAGACAAAAAAAGCCATTGCTTCTCTGGAAGATTATCTGAAGCAATATGGTGGTTCGGACAAAACCGAATATGTGCTGATCAATGCGTATATTTCTGATCGTGATTACGACAAGGCCCATGCCAAACTGTTGGTTTTGCAGAAGAAATCACCGACATCACCGATGCCTCATTTTACTCTCGGCCGAATAGCCTGGATTAAGGGGGATAGGGCGCGTGCTTCGGCTGAATTTGATACGGCGCTGAAAAAGGATCCAAAATTTGATGCGGCCGTTCACGCTCAAGCCCTGTTGGCTATAGAGGGGGGTGATCAGAAGCGAGCGTTGGCGTTGCTGAAAAAGCAGTTGGAAATCAACCCGGATTCGATTGCCCTCTTGATGGGGGCATTTGCACTCGAGCGAGCCATGGGAGATAACGCTGCGGCTATGTCTCATTTGCAACTGGCTGTAGACAAAGCGCCGAATGATCTGGTTGTAGTACGCGAATATGCGCAGACGATGATGAGGCAGGGCCGGCCGGATCTGGTCGTCAGTATGTTAAGGCGGGCCTTGGCACAAACGCCGGATGATATCAATTTGCTGGGCTTGCTTGGTGCTGCATCTACCGCGTCTGGTGACTATGCGAATGCTGTGGCTACCTACAAAAAAATGATTACCTTACAACCCAAAAATATTGATTTAAAAGTGCGTTTGGCTGCTGCTCTTGGTGGCATGGGGAGTTATGCCGCGCAGCGTGAAGCATTGATGGATGCCTTGAAGCTTGATCCGGCGCATATTGATGCGCGCGCCCGTCTGGTTTCTCTGGATGTGCTTGAGAAGCGTTATGCCGAGGCATTGGCTGGAAGTGCGTTGCTGCAGAAGAGTCATCCAGATTCTGCCGTTGGCTGGTTGTCGGAGGCGGAAACGTATCTGCATCAGCAAAAATTTGTTGATAGCAAGCGTGTATTGTCTACTGCGCTGGCAAAATTTCCGACACATGCAGGCGTTAATTACGCCTATGCACGTATGCTTTGGTTGTCAGGTGCTCATGATAACGCGTTAACGTTTGCGAGCTCTTGGGTGGTAAAAAACCCAAAAGACATCAACATGTTACGTTTTCTTGCCAAGGGAAATACATCTCTAGATCGGTCCGAGCAGGCGATTCAGTATAATGAAGCTCTATTGAAAATGTTGCCTGAGGATACCGAGGCAATCAATAATCTCGCTTGGCTGTTACGTGTTAAAGACACGCAGCGTGCCATGCAACTTGCTAAGCGCGGTGTGGCATTGGCGCCGAAAAACCCGGCGATGCTTGATACGCTGGGCAGCGTATATTTGGTTGATAAAGACTTTGCTGCTGCCATCAAGAATTTCCGCTTGGCACTGGATATCCCGGGATGCCCTTTGGTTGTTCGCCTGCATTTGGCAAATGCGTTGCTGGGAAATAAGGATGATGCACAGGCAAAAAGGGAGCTGGAGCGCTTGTTGGCGGTTAATACGCCATTTGCCGAGCGCGGCGAAGCAGAGGCTTTGTTGGCTAAGTTAAATAAATAAGCTGTGTCTATGAGAGCAAAGGGCTGTACACCGTCTTGGTGCAGCCCATTTTTTTGCGGCCAAAATGTTCGCAGTTAAACGGGCGTGCCGCATGTTCCGTTGATATCGCCTTGGCAATGGACATAAAAAAACCTCCAGCGCTGCTGGAGGTTTTTGCAAACAGCCTGAGATATCAGTTTTTGCGACGGGTGAATGCCATACCCAAAGACGCCAAGCCCAACAGCGCCAGTACTGCCGGCTCTGGCACTTCACCAAAGAAAGCATTACCAGAGCCATCTGCGGTCGAGGTGAACGGTGCAACCACACTACCCGGAGGGGTGACTGTAGTTGTATTGCCGTCGAAGTTCACTCGCATATGGAATGGGCTCGGAGCCGAGAAGTAAGTGCTGCCGAACGGGCTCAATGCCCAGTCGCTGAATACGATCTCAAAGTCACCGTTAGCCAGACCTGCGAACAGGTGGGCGTTACCACCCGAAGTGATACCGGCCGAACCAATCAGCATGTCTTCGCCATTGCCACCCAGAATGGTTGCCGAGTTGCCATTGGCACCCAGAGTCTTAGTTGTGTCACGGTCTGGGTCGATATAGAGGGCCAGCGAGCCGCCGGTGAAGTTTGCAGTAATGCCTTGGCCATTGAAGGTTGCACCACCGGTCAGTGTGAAGATACCGTAGATGCCGTAACCACCAAGAAGATTGTTGCCGTTGAGCGACAGACCAGCAGTGCTGCCTCCGTTTTTGAACGACGATACCTCCAGATAGCCACTTTCTGAAAAAGCATCACCATCCAGCACGCCACCAATGCCGCTACCATCGTTAGCCTGGGTGATTTTTGCACGGTAGCTGAAGTCAAAGCTGTCAACAACCTCGGTCGAAGCCAGCAGAATGCCAGGTACGCTGGATTCGCTAACGGTAAACGGCAGGCCGTTACCAACTGCAAAAGCAGCGCCGGAAACGCTGGCCAAAGCTGCGCTGGTCAACGCAGCAAGAGTTACTTGTTTCAACATGATCTATTTCTCCTTAAGCGACAAATTTGCCAAAGATTAATTTGGATTTATTCCCTCCTAGGTCAAAGCAAGTAGCGTGCCATGTATTTTGTTGTTTTTAGTTAATTGAATTTGTTGATTATTTTGTTGTCTGGATATTCGATTGGATATCGGGTGTAAAAAAAACCGACAAGATTTCGTCGGTTTCTATAAGCCTTATTTGGTGATTAATTTGGACAGGTCTTGGCGGGTTGATCTGGCCTGTGCTTGCGGGCCATGGCCAATTCGGGCAAAAAACACGCTTTTAGACGCGATTTCGCAGCCAAGCAAGGAGGAGAATTGTTGCTGTATAGCTGTCGCTTGCTCGTTGATTGAGTGTAATTTTGATAGCGGCACTCCTGACGAGGCATACCAAGAGAATATCAACGGGGTCATTTCAGGCTGCATTTGCAGCCCAAGCTTGGTCGCGGTCAGCCAGATTCTCTGCAGTGCTGCGCCTGCATCAACAAAGTCGGTCAGGGTTGTGGCAGGCTTTTTTGCTACTAGAGCGAAATGTGCTGCACATTTAAGTGCGGGTACTAGATCAAGTTGTATCCGCGGCAGCCATGTGCCCGCCAAGTAACGGTTGAGAAATTTGACTCTTTGCCAGCTTTGCAGTGCCCAGCGCATCATCTTCAGGCCAACCGGATCCATGCCGATGGCCTGATCTGGGACTTTGTCTTGGCTGTAGCGACTGTTCCATTGAATGATGGATCGATGTACCTCGTAGGCTTCAGGCATGGTTAGACGAATTTGCGCGCTACGAAACAGTAGTCCTGCAACCCGCCGCAGCAAGGGGGCGCCCTCTTGCCACTTAATTTGGTAATGTTCTCCGGCAGCAGCTTCCAGCGTGCTTTTTTCCAATTCTGTGAGGGGGGTAGTCGTAAGTGCTCGGCGTTGTACGCTGCGACTGGTGATGTAATCGGCGAGCATATCCGTTTGAAGTGATTCGCCTTTTATTAGCACGATGCGGAAGCGGCTTACGCTACTGTTGTTTGTATCGGGTGTAGGCAGTTCCTGCACAATCTCGACTCTGAGTTGTTGCATTGACGCTGCAATGCGGATGGTTTCCAGCAGTGCGCCTAACGCAATTTGGCTTGGCCGGCCTTCGAAATCATAAACCACATGCTCACGTGTATCGTGACCATGTACCCAGGCACTGGTTGCATCAATCAATTCAAAACGCCAGACCTGTGTGTTGTCTCCACTTGGAGCCCAGCGCGCCATGTCCAGCACTTTTTCTATCGGTGTTGCAGAGGCCGGAACACTTTTTGGGTCGGGCATAACCTGGTGTCGTTTGGATAGCATTGTTTTTGCGATACGGATTTTCAGTTTTTGCAATACGCCCTGATTGCCATTACGCAGGCAGGTTTGGGTTAGTTTGTTGCTGTAGGCATCAAAATGCAGCCCCTTTGGGGCTGCGATGATGCCCCCCCGCTTTAACAGGATTTTTAATGCGTTGGTTGCCGCCACGCCTGCACACAGTTGGCAAGCCATGCCAGTTGAGGGGCCTTTGCGATTTTCCAGGTCAATTCTGGATGGGTCGACCAGATAGGCGTTGTGCAGACGTGCGGGTGCAAGGCCAAGCAGAAAGCGAATGCCTTGTTCAAATTCGTCGTGGCCATCCAGGCGGAAATATTCTTCAAAAGTCATTCCGCCGGGCATAAAAATCAGCATGGCCGTTCCCATGCCAAGCGGCGCCGCAGTTATTGCCGGGATGCCTTTTGCTGCACAGGCTGCAAACATATTGCGGCGAGCTTCGAAGGCAAAAAAATCCAGGCTGTCTACATACAGATCTACGCCATCCAGAAAGGCATCCAGATTGCTCTTGTCAACGCCACCAGGATAGCTGGTGATTTTCAGTTCCGGATTGATGTCTTTGGCCATGCGTGCCAGCACTTCAGCTTTAGGCTGGCCCACTGTGGACATCATTGCGCCCGCCTGGCGGTTGAAATTGGGGATGTCGAATGTGTCGAAGTCGGCAAGTTTGAATTTGCCAATGCCAAGGCGTGTCAAGGTCAACAAGTGGCTGCCTCCTACGCCGCCCAAGCCTGCAATGGCAATGCATTTCTGCCGCAGTTGTTGTTGCTCCGCCTCGGTGACCCATCCTAAATTGCGTGAGAAGGCTGCATCATAGTCAAACATATTGAATTACCTGACGATCGACGCTGGCAAGGGCCGCGTATTTTAGTTGATCGAGAACAGACGTCCGGCGATACCTTCAGCCTCTGCCGGCGAGAAGAAGTAGGGGTAAATCGAGCGTTCACCAGCAGCCAGCTCGGGGCGGCCGCCTACCCGCAGAACTTCGTCGTGGATGTAATCCAGCGATACCGAGAGCAGGACTGCAGGGGCATTGACCCGGGGGTTGTTGCGCTCCGGGCCGATGATCTTGAAGCCGAGCATGCGTTCGTAGAACTTGACGTGGCGTGGATTGACTTCAATCACAATGTGGCTGTACTGGAATACTTCGCGGGCATAGATTACTGCGATGTGAAATAACGTTGCGAGTACTTTCTTCGATTTGACTTCGCTATCAACGGCCAGTTTGATGAATTCACAAAGGCGCTGCCCTTCCGCGCGCAATGGGTCGATTACGTCCTTGTAAAGCTGGTCGACAAGCAGCCCAAGCTCAGAGTCGAAATTTATGCTTATTGTGCCGATGGTCATGTCTCCATCCGAGGCAACAATGGTTACCCGATTAGGGTTTTCGTCGAGAGAGCCCGTGGCCGAATAGCCGCGCCATGAATACATCTTGTTGATGAGCATGCTGGCAGAGCTGCGTTTACCGGCATTGTCTGCCAGACGGATTTTGAATTCTCTTTTCTGCATGGCCAATTCTTCGGTGCCTTCCAGTTCAGGCTGCTCCACGCACAGTTCCCTGTTCTGGCGCAGCCCTTCGTAAGGCACTCCGATGATTGTTTTTTCCTGATCTGAATCGTGACTGGTCATGGCGGTTACCCTGGTTGCATACAACAGGGAGCTGAGTTCTAATCCCTTGAAAAGAGTATAGAACTATTTCGGTGCTATGCCATGGCTGGGCACATTCTATGGGGCGCAGCATGCTGCTGGCAATGTAATACCATTAAGGCTGCGCACTCGGGGTGATGTTGCTTGGGCAGAATTAAATCTTGTTTTTGTTATGTTTGCCTGTGTTGAATTTTTCTGCTTGATCGGCACATATCAAAGGGCAAGGTTCCCAGCATATATTGCGAGCGCTACAGGTGTTGTAGCTGTACGGAAAATGTAATGTATTACATCAGCTCCGGTAACAGGGCTGCCTTCAGATAGGTCTGCGGCTCACTCTGGCGAACTCGGTTGCTGATCCACCACACGGAACTTTTTTTCACGCTCCATTCCATTTCACTACCCGCCAGCAAAAATGATGCGAGTCGTCCGAGTGTTGGCTGGTGGCCAACTACGACCACTGTTTCGTTGCTTTCTCCCCAGTTGCACGCAGCAAGGATGGCTGCAGCTTCGCAGCCTGGATTAATATCACTGCAGATACGGAACTCGGTGCCCAGGGCTTGCGCGGTTTGCTGCGAGCGTTTGGCTTGGCTGGCGATGATCGAGTAGTTTGTCGGTAGATGCCGGCGCAGCCATTCTGCAGTTTGTTGTGCCTGCTTATGGCCACGCGGGGTCAGTTGTCGTTGCAGGTCGTTGATGCCGTCTTCTGCTTCGGCATGGCGCCACAATATCAGGTCCATGATGTGTTTCCGGTTTGTGCGGCTCAGGTCTTTTCGGCCAGCTCGTTCATCAGGCTCAGCTGCGCCGAGCGCGTTTTGGCGCCGCGAGAGGTTTTGCGCCGGTAGTGGCCTTCTCCGTTCATTTCCCAGGCTTGTGTGTTGTCTACCAGGTAGGGGCGTAAACCTTCCCGGATGACACGTTTCTTTGCTTTCGGGTCGAGTACCGGAAAGGCGATTTCAATGCGCCCGAAAAGGTTGCGGTGCATCCAGTCCGCACTCGCAAGGTATACGTCCTCGTTGCGGTCATTGAGGAAATAGTAAATACGGGTGTGTTCCAGAAAACGGCCAATGATCGAGCGTACTGAAATATTGTCGGACAAGCCCGGAACCCCAGGTAGCAGTCCGCAAATGCCACGTATGATGAGATGAATCTTTACACCGGCCTGTGATGCTTCGTATAGCAGATCGATGGTTTGGGGTTCGATCAGCGAATTCATTTTGGCAATGATCGCTGCGGGCCGGCCTGCTTTGGCAATGCGTATTTCGTTACGGACTGCTGCTGCCAGTTTGTCGTATAGCGTAAACGGAGCCTGCCACAGGCGGGTCAGTTGGCTGGCGTGCCCCAGGCCTGTCAGTTGTACAAATACGTCGTTGACATCTGCCGTGATGTCTTCGTTGCAGGTCAGTAGTCCAAAGTCGGTATAGAGTTTGGCGGTGCGCGGGTGATAGTTGCCCGTGCCCAGGTGAACGTAACGACGCAGGCGATCATATTCGCGGCGTACCACCAGTAACATCTTGGCGTGGGTTTTGTAGCCCACCACACCATAAACGACGTGGGCGCCAACTTCTTCCAGGCGAGCGGCCCAGTTGATATTGGTTTCCTCGTCAAAACGGGCCATCAGTTCGACGACTACGGTGACTTCCTTACCCGCCCTGGCCGCCGCAATCAGTGCCTCCATCAGCACCGAATCGGTTCCGGTGCGATACACGGTCATTTTGATCGCGACAACATTCGGGTCGATGGCGGCTTCCTGCAGAAAGTCGATGACCGGGGCAAAGCTCTGGAATGGGTGATGCAGCAGGATGTCGCCACGGCGAATCGCAGCAAATAAATCAGGAGCGTTGCGTATGGCCTCTGGTTCGCCTGATACAAATGGCCGGAACTTGAGATCGGGTCGGTCAACTTTGTCGGGCACCTGCATCAGGCGCACCAGGTTGACCGGGCCATCCACGACATACAAATCGCTGACTTCCAGTTCAAACTGCTGCAGCAAGAAATCCTGAATATGTGATGGGCAGCCATCCGCCACTTCCAGGCGCACGGTGTTGCCAAACTGGCGCTGGGCCAGTTCACCCTGCAGTGCGGTACGAAGGTTCTTGATTTCTTCTTCGTCTACCTGCAAGTCGGTATCGCGGGTTACGCGGAACTGGTAGCAGCCATGCACCTGCATGCCGTTGAATAATTCACCGACATGAGCGTGCAGTATCGAAGACAGGAATACGAATCCATATTCCACGCCGGATATTTCCCGCGGTAGCTGGATGAAGCGCGGCAGAATCCGTGGCGCCTGAACAATGGCGATACGCGATTCGCGGCCGAATGCGTCCTTGCCCTCGAGTTCGACCACAAAATTCAGGCTTTTGTTCAGAACACGCGGGAACGGATGTGATGGATCGAGGCCGATTGGCGTCAATACCGGCATCAGTTCGCGGAAGAAGAATTCCCTCACCCAGGCTTTTTGTGGCTCATTCCAGGTGGTTCGGCGAAGAAACTGGATGTTCTCCGCCGACAACGATGGTAATACGACATCACGCAATATCCGGTACTGACGCGCCACCAGATCGTGAGCCTCGGCGCTGACCAGCTGCAGTTGCTGCTTGGCGCTCAGGCCATCAGGGCCAACGATATTGGTATTGAGCCGGATATTCTCCTTCAGGTAAGCAACCCGTACCTCAAAAAATTCATCCAGATTGCTGCTGACAATACACAGAAACTTCAGGCGTTCCAGCAGTGGCTGATTATCGTCTTCAGCCTGGGCCAGTACGCGCCGATTGAATTTCAGCAGTGACAGTTCGCGATTGAGGTAGTAGTCAGGAGAATAACTGTACGGCATGCGTGGTGGGTGTCCGGGATCAATTTTGCGGTGGAGTAAAGCCTGCCGGCATATCTGCACCGGGGCCAAAGAAATAGGCTTCCAGCTGGTCGGCCAGGTATTTACGGGCGCGTGGATCAGCCAGGCTCAGTCGGTTTTCGTTGATTAGCATGGTCTGGAACTTGATCCAGCCTTGCCAGGCTTCCTTGGAAACGTTTTCAAATACCCGTTTGCCGAGTTCACCAGGAAGGGGCGGGAAATCCAATCCTTCTGCTTCGCGTCCTAGTTTTACGCAGTTAACCGTTTTAGCCATTTGGAAATACCTCGCTTCAAGTGAAGTCTACGAATGAATTGTTACAGAATGATTGCAATATGGTGTCAGGCAGATTTCTGGCAGGCATTTGCCGGCAGAATTATACCTGCCGGGAGCGCCCTAGAAACCTTCCAGCGATGCTTGTCCATAGAGTGCGGGGTGATCCGCCCTGGGGCGATCCAGATAATAGCCTTGCACCATGTCGACCCCGAACTCCTGCAGCATGTCCAGCACCTCCTGGCTTTCAACAAACTCTGCCACAGTTTGTTTGCCCATGCTGCGTGCCATCGATACCATGCCGCGCACAAAAATCTGGCTATCCTGGTCCTTGAGCAGATCGCGCACAAACATACCGTCGATCTTGAGAATTTCAGCCTTCAGGTGTTTGAGATAGGTGAACGATGAAAAACCGGTGCCAAAATCGTCCAGGCAAACCTTGCAGCCGGTTTCGCGCAGTGCTTCGATGAAGCGCTGTGCATCGCGCATATCGGATACCGCTGCAGTTTCTGTGACTTCCACATAGAGCCGCTGCGGCGCCACGCCATATTGCCTGAGTTGTTCGGCGATATAAGCGGGCAGGCTGGGTTCATCGAATGAACGGCCGGAAATGTTGACCGATAGTGACGGAATGCCGGTCGAGGTTGCCAGCAGCTTGATCGATTCGCGGATGATCCAGCGATCGATATCGAGAATCTTGCCGGTTTTTTCTGCAACCGGAATGAACTGGGATGGCGGAATCAGTTTCTCCGGATCCTGTTCATCACGCATCCTTACCAGTACCTCCAGATGGCTCAGGCGCCGATCATCGGTGTGAAAGATTCCCTGGAAATGCAGTTGTAGCAGGTTGTTGTCCAGTGCTTGCTGGATGCGCTCTTTCCAGCTCCAGCGATCCACCATTTCACGAGCGATGTTCTGATCCGGCCGATAGATGCGCCAGGTGTTTTTGCCGGCGGCCTTGGCCTGATACATGGCCATGTCGGCATTGGCGATCAGCTCTTCACCATTGCTGGCATGTTGCGGGAACAATGCCACGCCAACGCTGGTGCCAAGTCGCAGGCTCTGTCCTTCATAGCCAAAGGTAATCTGTTCCACTGCGCGCACAAGCCTGTCTGCCAGGGTTGTCATTTCCGTTTCATCCGCGCCGGGCACCAGCAGCGCGAACTCGTCGCCCCCCAGTCGGCAAAGGATTTCGTTACGCCGGATCTGTGCCGATATTTCCTGGGCAACACGGATCAGCATATTGTCTCCGGCACCATGGCCGAAGGTGTCGTTGATGTATTTGAACTCGTCCAGGTCAAAGAACAGCAGTGCTACGCTGCTCTTGTGGCGGTCTGCGTCAAACAGCATGCGCGACAGTTCTTCCTGGAAGCGGTAACGATTGAACAGGCCGGTAAGCGAGTCGCGCTCTGCCAGAAATACCAGCCGCTCGGCGGCTCTGCGGCTTTCGGTAACATCCTCGAACAACCAGACACTACCGATTTTGCTGCCTGTTTCGTCATACACGCTGTGGTTATGTTGCTTGATGACACGGCCGTCATGCATGGCATATTCGCGCAGGCTGGTGTCAATCGCCAGCAGTGAGGCGGGGTTGGTTTCGTCCTGCACGATGCAGATGTCCGGCATATTGCCGGCCTGGCGCAAGGCCTCGTCAACGTGGCTGCCGATGAGGGCTGCGTTATCGGTAATGCGCCATTGTTCGCGGAATGCCGGATTACAATAGACAATTCGCTCACGCTGGTCGACAAACAGAATGCCGACCGATATTGCGGCCAGCAATGCACCCAGACGTGCTTTTTCCTGCTCGGCTTCTGCGAGATAACGGCGTTGCATGCCTTGGGCGTGTTGCAGCTCCACCACCGCTTGCGACAGCACGCTTTGTGTCTCTTTGTAGTCGGTGTTGTCACGTGCACTGGCACGTACGCCGAGAAACGTGCCGTCTGCCGCACAAATCGGCGCCCAGGAAATGACGCACCAGAATTCACTGCCATCCTTGCGATGCCCACGAAACTCAACGTCCTGTCCGCTTGTGCCCTGCAGTGCCGGGCGCAGCAATGCCATTGCTTCTTCCGGGTCGCCTGCTATCAGCTGACGCGGAAAATCCTGCATTGCCAGGCATTCACCAGCACTGTAACCGAATATCCTTTCTACCGACGAATTGGCCCACAGCAATTTGCCTTCAGGCGAAACCCACAGTTCGGCTCCGTAGGTGTAGTCGGCGATCGCATGAAACTTGGCTTCACTTTCACGCAGATCCTGCAACTGTTGATGGATGGTGCTGGACATCGATTCAAAATCCCGTGCCAGCTTGCCGATTTCGTCATTGCGCCGAATATCGGGCAGGGTCTTGGCTTCACCATTGGCCATGCTCGTGACGGCATCCCCCAGGCGGCTGAGATCCTTGCTTAGGCGCATGCCAAACCACAGCAGCAGGGCGGTGGAAACGGCAACCGACAATAAGGCTATCGACAATGTTTGCCAGTACATCTCCCTGAGGCTGGACGCAAGGCTTTGCGTAATCACGCCATAATGCAGCGAGCCATAATAATCATCTGCCAGCTTCAGTGGTGTGACTGCATGAAAGGTTGTATCAAGGCGCCGCATTTGCAGCAGCGAGTCGGCGGCAGGGAGCGGGTGCGATACATTCCAGCCGCTGCTGACCACAATCTTGCCATGCCGGTCTTCCAGCACCAGATACTCGATTTGCTGACCGTTGCGCACGCTTTCCATCAAGTCAAAGGCGGTAGCGTAATCCTGTGCCAGCAGCGTGGGTATCAGCGTGGAATTAAAAAGCAGCCCCAGTTCCTGCAGTCGTTTATCGAGGCTGTCGCGCGCCACCCTGTCCCACGATTGCGACATGTTCATCGCCAAAACGCCAACCAGTGCAATCTGCACAAGCAACACGGCAACGACGATCCTGACCCTGAGGGGGCTGACACGGTTGTGTTGCATCAGGGGCCCAGCCTCCGCTTCAGCTCTTCTACATACGGGGCCAGCTGGCGGTTGTCCTGATCGGTGAGCGGTTTGGCGGCGGAAAAGCCCACGCGAGCCAGGAAATTTTTCTGTGGCGCAGTGATCTTGATGTAATCGTGCATGGCATCAAGCAATTTACTGCGTAGTTTTACCGGAATGCGTGAATGTATCAGTATGACCATCTGCGGTACTTGTTTGCTTTCGGCAATGATGCGGATGTTTTCACGGATTTCCATCGACATGGGTAGTAATGCAGAATCGGCAACCACTGCGGCGGCTGCTTCGCCGCGCAGCATCATCAGCGCTGCGGTATTGTGGAAGTCGTTGTAACGGAAATGAACATCAATGGGTGCTGCATCGGCGGGCCGGAAAAATTCGGTGCCCAGCATCGAGGTCATGGTCAGATGGTCGGGCAGGGCGATTGTCTGAGCCTTGAGGTCGGCGGGTTTCTGGTACGCAGAGTTTTTGTCGACAATCAGCAGAGCCTTGAGAAAACCCTCGCCCTTCAAGAGTGGCAGATAATTGGCTCTTTGTGCGGCCAGCAGTGCCGTATGCGGGCCAATGATGGCAATGTCGAATTCCTGATTGAGCAGGCGTTGCGCGTATTGGTCGTAATTGGGTGCCGTGATGGGCACCACCTTGGTTTCAGTCCGGTTGCTGAGGTGGTTGCAAAATGGCTGAAAAGCGCCAACCAGCGCCCGTGCGCTGAGAAAAGGCTCGATTGCCAGGGTCAGTTCATCGGCGGCCCTGGCAGCCTGGCAGGCCAGCAGCAATAACAGCAAGGGCAGCCAGCGGCTGCGGTAAATGGCCACTATCGGGCCCTTTGCGCAAGAATATTGGTCACAGCGTTTTGATGAAAACCTTGGATCGTCTCTGGTAATTATAGAAACGCTGTTTCTGAGGTGGTAGGTCATCCACGTTGCCGCTGACAAAACCGCGTTCGACAAACCAGTGGGCGGTGCGGGTCGTCAGCACAAACAGGCGGCTGACGCCCTGTTCCCGTGCCCTTTGCGCTACTTCGGTGAGCAGCTTGTCGCCCAGCCCCCGGTCGCGGAATTCGTTGCTGACCACCATGCAGGCGAGCTCTGCCATGTCGGATTCGGCGTAGGTGTACAGCGCCACGCAGCCGATCACCATATCGTAGCGTTCCAGCACGATAAAACGGCTGATTTCCATTTCCAGTAGCTCACGGCTGCGTTTTACCAGCACGCCTTCTTCTTCCAGTGGCTCGATCAGTGCCAGAATGCCGCCAACGTCGTCGATGCTGGCCTGACGGATTTCTTCCAGGGGTTCGGCGGTGATCATGGTGCCGATACCTTCGCGGGTGAACAGCTCCAGCAACAGGCTGCCGTCGGTATGGCGATTGACGATATGGGTGCGCTGCACGCCATTGTTGACTGCCCGCACGGCGCACGGCAGAAACAGGCGGATATCCTCGGCCAGATTGGTGGCTACTTCCATGATTTTTGCCGCTTTCTGCGCCGACAGTTCTTTCAGCAGCTCGGCGCGCAGATTGATTACACCTGGCGTGTCGGTGAGGAAAATCAGCTTGTCGGCGCCCAGCGCCACGGCGGCTTCGGTGGCGACGTTTTCCAGTGTCAGGTTGAAGATTTCGCCCGTCGGTGAATAACCCAGCGGCGACAGCAGCACAATTTCACCGTCGTCCAGGCTGCCTTCGATCATCTTGGTGTTGATCTTGCGTACCACGCCGGTGTAGCAATAGTCAGCGCCGTCACGCACGCCCAGCGGCTGTGCGGTCACATAGTTGCCGCTGGCGACGCGAATGTCGGCACCTTGCATCGGTGAATTGGCCAGACCCATCGACAGCAGCGCTTCGATTTCAACGCGAACCTGCCCGGTAGCCATCTTGGCGCATTCCAGCGCATCGGCGTCGGTGACGCGGATACCGTTGTGGTAGCGGGGCGACAGATCTTTTTCTGCCATTTCCGCTTCGATCTGCGGCCGTGTGCCGTGTACCAGCACCAGGCGTACACCAAGACTGGTGAGCAGGTTGAAGTCGTGGGTCAGGGTATAAAAGCTGCCGTCCTGTACCACTTCGCCACCAAAGGCGATGACGAAGGTCTTGCCGCGAAACGCATGGATATAGGGCGCTGCGGCGCGAAACCAGTCGACAAAGGCGGTGCGGTTTTCTTGATCGGACATGCGGGCAGACATCAGTATTAAGGACAACCTGCCAAGGTTAGCAGGATTTGTCGTGCTGACAAGAATTTAGCGTGCTTGCTCTGGCTGCTGCATGGCGAAAAAATCCCCGCTGCATCGCAACGGGGATCAAAGGTTCATACAGGGAGTAAAACAGAGAAGTCAGAGAATTATCGAGTCAGCCGTTCCAGTGCTTCACGATATTTCTCTGACGTTCTGACTGCAACCTCCTGCGGAAGTTCCGGTGCCGGCGGATTCTTGTCCCAGCCAGTGGTTTCCAGCCAGTCGCGCACAAACTGCTTGTCGAACGACGGTGGGTTGCTGCCGGCGGCGTAGCTGTCTGCAGGCCAGAAGCGGCTGCTGTCAGGCGTCAGCGCCTCATCCATCAATACCAGCGTGCCATCGCTATCCAGGCCGAATTCGAATTTGGTATCGGCAATGATGATGCCGCGCGTGGCGGCAAATGCTGCTGCTGTCTGATACAGCATGATGGCGGTGTCGCGTACTTTGTCAGCCAGTTCCTGGCCTACTTTTTCCACCATCTGTGCAAAAGAGATGTTTTCGTCGTGGTCGCCAACGGCGGCCTTGGTCGAGGGGGTGAAAATCGGTTCGGGCAGCCTGGATGCCTCTTGCAGGCCCGCAGGCAGCTGGATGCCGCAGACGGTGCCGGACTGTTTGTATTCCTTCCAGCCCGAGCCCGCCAGATAACCACGCACAATTGCTTCCACCGGCACCGGAGTCAGGCGTTTGGCCACCACGCCACGGCCTTCCACCTGCGGCAGATCGGCGGCGCTGACCATGTCTTCCGCCTTGTCGCCGGTGAGGTGATTGGGCACCACGTCTTTCAGCTTGTCGAACCAGAAGTTGGAAATCGCGGTGAGAATCTTGCCCTTGTCGGGAATCGGCTCCGCCAGAATCACGTCGAATGCCGACAGACGATCGGTTGCGATCATCAGCATGCGCTTGTCGTCGATTTCGTAGAGATCACGCACTTTGCCGGCGTAGATTTTTTTCAGGCTTTGCAGGTTCGATTGAGTCAGGCCGCTCATGCGTGTTCCTTTATCCGGTTTAAAACGCGGCCGCCCGTCTAGCGGGCGGCGTTGTCGGGTTGTGGTGCAGCGGTGTTACTGCTTGAGTGCGTCTTTTAATGCCACCGCTTGCTGCAGTGCGCTGTCGGCGTTATCGGCCAGCACGTTGAAGTGGCCCATTTTGCGGCCGATGCGTGCCTCCCTTTTGCCATACAGGTGTAGTTTGGCGTTCGGCTGTGACAGTAGTTTGTCCCATGCCGGTTCGTCATCGCGCCAGATGTCGCCGAGCAGGTTGACCATCGCCACCGGGCTCAGCAGGTGGGTATCACCGGGCGGCAGGGCGCACATGGCGCGCACTTGCTGCTCAAACTGGCTGGTGAGGCAGGCATCAATGGTGTAGTGGCCGCTGTTGTGTGGGCGTGGTGCAATTTCGTTGATCAGCAGGGTGTTGTCCTGCAGCACAAAAAACTCGACCGCCACCACGCCGATGTAATCCAGTGCCTGCGCCAGTTTCAGCGCCATCTGACGTGCCTGTTCGGCAATTGCTTCGGGCACGCGTGCCGGGACGATGCTGATGTCGAGAATGCCGGATTCGTGCTGGTTTTCTGCCACAGGGAAGGTGTTGACCTCAGTGGCCGAACTGCGGGTAACAATCACCGAAATCTCGATTTTCAGATCGAGCATTTTTTCCAGTACACACGCCTTGCTGCCCATTTGTTCCCAGGCGGCTTTGGCTTCGTCGGCGGTTTTGACGCGAATCTGGCCTTTGCCGTCGTAGCCGAGGCGGGCAATCTTGAGGATGCCGGGCAGGTGGTTCGACATGTCCTGCGCCAGGTCGCCGGCTTTTTCAATGCTCAGAAACGGTGCCACGCCAAGGCCGGCGCCGCTGATGTAACGTTTTTCCTTGATGCGATCCTGCGCGATGGCAACACATTCGGCCGATGGGCTGACGCGCATGCGGCTCTGCAGGAAACGCATCGATTCGGCAGGCACGTTTTCGAATTCGGTGGTAACGGCTGCACAGGTGTCCACCAGCATCTGCAGTGCGCCTGGATCGTCGTATTTTGAGCAGATGTGCACGTCAGCCAGGCCGCCGGCCGGGCTGTCCGGGTCCGGGTCGAGCACGGTGACACGATAGCCCATGGCACGCGCGGCCATGGTAAACATGCGGCCCAACTGGCCGCCACCGAGAATGCCAAGCATGGCATTGGGCAGGATGTGCTGGGTCATGATTCGATCTCCGGCAGGCTCATGTTGAGCACGGTCTGGCATTGTTTTTCGCGGAACGCTTGCAGCTTCTGGCGCAATTCCGGGTTCTGGTTGGCGAGCATGGCGATGGCAAACAGTGCCGCGTTGGCGGCACCGGCTTCACCAATCGCGAAGGTGGCAACCGGAATGCCTTTGGGCATCTGTACGATCGAGTACAGCGAGTCCTGGCCTTTCAGGTATTTGGAAGGCACTGGCACGCCCAGTACCGGTACCACTGTCTTGGCTGCCAGCATGCCGGGCAGGTGTGCCGCACCGCCGGCACCGGCGATGATTGCCTGCAGGCCACGGCCAGCGGCCGATTCGGCGTATTCATAAAGCAGATCCGGCGTGCGGTGCGCAGATACCACGCGCGCTTCGAATGCAACGCCGAAATCCTGCAGCATTCTGGCTGCATTCTGCATCACGTCCCAGTCGCTGTTGCTACCCATGACAATGCCGACTTGAATCATAAGCTGTGCCAATACATAAAAAATGGTCAATCCGCTATTTTAACTCATTGCTCAGCTTGCACATAATGCCTGTTAACAATTGCTGGCAACCCGTCTGGCGCCTATAAATCAAGCTGGCAGCCTGCTGGCGCAGACGGGCGTGCTGTCACACGTTTTTGCCTGGGCCGGGTGGCGGTGTTACGCTGCCCGTGTGCTTGAATTTCCATTGTTGATGCCAGCTTCTGCCGACGTTTTTTACCGAGAAACAAACGTCAGCAGAAGCGGCTGATTGTGCGAGCCTGATCGCGATCCATGAATCCATTGAACCCTGCCTCCAGATCCCTCTCCACGCGTGCGCTGTGGCGCATGGGTGTGCGGATATCCATTGTGGTGCTGGTAACCACGCTTGTTGCCTATGCCTATCTTTATCAGCACCTCAAAGACACCGCACTGGCATCGTTGCAGGATTACGTGCAGCAACGGGGTGAGACGGAGAGCCAGCAGTTTCTGCTGGCAGAAACCCAGACGGCAATGATGACCAGAGAGTTCCTGCGGCGTTATCACGCCAGCCAGGGGCAGGATTTCAGTGCCGAGTTCAAGCGTATTTTCGAGCAGGGCAGTGATGGTTTGTGGCGGGTACGGGCCTCGCTGAATGATTATCGCAATCGTGCCACGGTATTCGTGCGCCACGATGTCCCGATCACCGCCGATCTGCAGCGGCGGGTGGTGCTGGGTTATCAGCTCCTCTCGGAATGGGGGCAGCTTACCACCAACCGTTTTCTCGATAGCTTCATGAATATGCCCGAGCAGCTGTCGATCAATTTTGCACCGTTTGTCGACTGGAGTGCCGAGGCACGCCCGGATACCGATATCTACACCTACGAAACGGTATGGCGTTCGACGCCGCAGAAAAATCCGAAACGCAAGCCATTCTGGACAGGCGTTTACTTTGACGAAAGCGCCAAGAAATGGATGGTGTCGCATGTGACGCCGGGAGACTATCAACGCCAATGGGTCGTTTCCACCGGCCAGGATATCGTGATCGACGACCTGTTGCTGCGCACCGCCAACCAGCAGCTGAGCGGTACCTACAACATTATCGTGCGCACCGACGGCGAGCTGATTGCCCATCCTCTGCTGATGGACAAGATCAAGGCCGCTGGCGGCAATCTCAAGACCGAGGTGCTGGGCGACAAGCAGTTGCAGGACATTATCGCCACCGCGCTGGCCAGCAAGCAGCAAACGTTTGTCAGCGAGATGGAAGACGGAGATTATTACCTGGGTGTTTCGCGCATTCAGGGGCCGGGCTGGCTGTTTGTTGCGGTATATCCCGCAACGCTGATCGAATCGGCTGCTTTCGGCGGTGCCTGGCATATTCTGGTGCTGGGCCTGCTGTCGCTGCTGGTCGAGCTGTTGATGCTGTATCTGGTGCTGCGGCGACATGTGGCCGAGCCGATCAATGATTTGATTGTTGCCACCGACAGGCTGCGTCTGGGCGACACCAGCGTCAGCATCGCCAGCACGCATGACGACGAGCTCGGCTCGCTGGCCAAATCGTTTAATGCCATGGTGCGCTCGGTGCTGGAGCGGGATGCACAGCTATTGCAGTCATCGCAGGATTTGTCACGCGAAGTGATGAAAGTGCGAGCCAACGAAGCGCGCCTGCACGCCATCAGCCAGGCGGTGCCCGATCCGATTTTTGTGGTGGCGCACGATGGCGTGGTGCTGGATGCCTTCGGCAATCGCGAGCTTTACCATCACCGCACCCCCACCGGACGTTATGTGCAGGAGCTGCTGCCGGTGGATCTGGCGCGTGAAAGCCAGCAGGTGATCAAGCGTTGCCTGGATACCGGCGAAATCCAGATTCACGAATATCCGCTCACCATTGATGGTGTTGCCCGCTGGTTTGAAGGGCATGTGGCACCGTTGCCGCCGTTGGCAACACCGGTACCGGCGGTAGTGTGGCTGGCGCGCGACGTGACCGACCGCAAGCAGGCAGAAATGGCACTGATCAAGGCGCGCGACCAGCTGGAAGATCAGGTGCGGGCGCAAACCGCCGACCTGCTGGCGGCCAAGGAACAGGCCGATGCCGCCAATCTGGCCAAAACCCAGTTTCTGTCGAATATGTCGCACGAGCTGCGCACGCCGATGCATGCCATCCTCAGTTTTGCCAGGCTGGCGCTGGACAAGGTGGAAAGCGGCCCGCCGGAAAAACTGCGGCGTTACATGAGCAATATTGTTGATGCCGGCGAGCGCTTGCTGGCCCTGGTCAACGACCTGCTCGATATCACCAAGCTCGAATCGGGCAAGATGGTATACAACTACGAAACCCAGCCATTGTGGCCGGTGATTGAGGAAACCGTGCGCGAACTGGGTGAGCTAAGCCACCGCAGGGGTTTGCAACTGCAATTGCAGATGCCGGATGACGATACCAGCGCCTGTTTTGACCGGCTGCGTATTGGCCAGGTGTTGCGTAACCTGTTTTCCAATGCCATCAAATTCACCGCCGAGGGCAGCGCCATCCAGATTGCCGTTGAGTTGCAGCAGGTGCCGCAGCCTTCGTTGCGGGTAAGTGTGTGCGACGAGGGCGCAGGTATCCCCGAGAGCGAGCTGGACAGCATTTTCGACAAATTCATCCAGAGCAGCAAAAACCTCAGCAATGGTGCAGGTGGCGGCACCGGCCTTGGATTGGCGATTTCGCGTGAAATCGTGCGCCATCACGGTGGTGAAATCTGGGCCGAAAACCGTGGCAACGGCGGCGCCTGTTTCGTGTTCTGGATCCCGCTGGCGCCACCCCAGGCACCGTTAAAGCCAGTGCTGCCGATTCGCGGCTGATCAGCCTTGCTGGCTGAATAGCGTGCTCAGTTGTTGTCGCAGCCAGCGATTGGCAGGATTGTCGTCAGCGCTGCTGTGCCAGTAAAGGTGTGCATCCAGCTGCTGCGTTTGCAGCGGAAAAGCATGGATGACGTTGCCGAACTGGGCGTTGGCGATACGCGCATATTGCTCCGGCATGGTCAGCAGCAGATCGGTTTCGCAAACCACGCGGCAGGCGGCGAAATAATGTTGGCAACGCAGACCGATCGAGCGCCGATAGCCTTCGCGGTTTAACTCAAAATCTTCCAGACCCATGCCTTTGCGGCGTGACGATACCAAGACATGGGATTGCGCCAGATAAGTGGGCAAATCCAGCTCGCCGTTGATTGCCGGGTGATCGGCACGCGCCAGTACAATCAGACGGTCACGCGATACGCGCTGCTGACGGATCTGATCACCTACCGGCACCGGAATATCCAGTGCCAGATCCAGGCTGCCGCTGGCCAGCTCGTTTTCGATATCGCGGCGGTCGATGCGCACGCTGGCAATCTCGATCTGCGGTGCCAGTTGCCGCAGCCGGGCCAGCAATGGCGGCAATGCGGTAGCCTCGAACACGTCACGCAAGCCCAGATGAAACAAGCGGTGTGAATTGCCCGGATCAAACTCCACCTGCCCGGCCATGCTCGATTCAAACAGCGACAACGCCTGGCGCACCTGGGCGATGATGTTGCGGGTGAACGGCGTGGGCGACATCGCCGCGCCCTGGCGCACAAACAGCGGATCATTGAACAACTGCCGCAGCCGTGCCAATGCGTGGCTGATGGCCGGCTGCGTCAGGTTCAACTTGCGGCTGGCGCGGGTGATGTTGCCTTCGCTGTAGATGGCTTCGAGCACCACAAACAGGTTGAGATCGACGCGAGAAATATGCATGAAACTAATTATGACATATTCAAACTATTCATTTGATTGATTTATAGGCGAGCCGTATTCTCGATTCCAACTTACAGGGAGCTATGCCATGGATTTCGCACATTCCGCCGCCGCCCGCGACACCATCGAACGTATGACCACGTTCATGAACGAACACGTGATTCCGGCCGAGAAAACCTATTTCGAGCAACTCAAGCGTGGTGAAGACTGGACCCGGTGGAACCAGCCGCCGGTGATGGAAGAGTTGAAAGCCAAGGCCAAGGCAGCCGGATTGTGGAACCTGTTTCTGCCCGAGCCGGAATACGGCAATCGCCTGTCGAACGTCGATTACGCGCCGCTGGCGGAAATCACCGGCCGTTCGGTGATTGCCCCGGAAGTGTTCAACTGCAACGCGCCTGACACCGGCAATATGGAAGTGCTGGTCAAATATGGCTCGGAAGAGCAGAAAGCCCGCTGGCTCAAGCCCTTGCTCGACGGCACCGTCCGTTCGGCATTCTGCATGACCGAGCCGGGTGTGGCATCGAGTGATGCCACCAATATGCAGGCCACCGCGATTGTCGAAGGCGACGAAGTGGTGCTCAACGGCCGCAAATGGTGGAGCTCCGGCATCGGCCACCCCAACTGCAAAGTGGCGATTTTCATGGGTCTCACCGACCCGAGCGCCGACAAACACAAACAACACTCGATGGTGCTGGTACCGCTGGATGCGCCGGGGGTGAAAATCGAGCGCATGTTGCCGGTGTTCGGCACGCTGGACGAACCTTACGGCCATGGTGAAGTCAGCTTCACCAATGTGCGTCTGCCGCTGTCGGCATTCATCGCCGGGCCGGGGCGTGGTTTTGAAATCGCCCAAGGCCGCCTTGGCCCAGGCCGTATCCACCACTGCATGCGTGCTATCGGCGCTGCTGAATACGCGCTGGAACTGATGTGCAAACGCGCGATGACCCGCGTCGCCTTCGGCAAGCCGCTGGCTAAGCTCGGCGGCAATATCGACGTGGTCGCCAACGCCCGCATGGCCATCGAACAGGCACGCCTGCTGACGCTGAAAGCCGCGCGGATGATGGATACCGTGGGCGTTAAAGGCGCGATGAGCGAAATTTCGCAGATCAAGGTGGTGGCGCCGAACATGGCGACGCAGGTGATCGACGCGGCCATGCAGATGCACGGCGGCGCCGGCCTGTCGGAAGACTTCCCGCTGACCGCGCTGTATGCCTATACCCGCGTGCTGCGTCTGGCGGATGGCCCGGATGAGGTGCATCGTCTGGTGATTGGCAAGCTGGAGTTCAAGAAGCAGGCCGCCAAGTTTGGGGTGGCTTTGTAAGAAATTTAATTAAGTAGTGGTGATTGCTGCTGTACCCCTCTCCCCAACCCCTCCCCCGCAAGGGGGGAGGGGCTCGATAGCGAAAGCAGATGGTTTACTCCCCTCGCCCCTTGCGGGAGAGGGGTAGGGGGGGGAGGGGGCTGCGTCGGTAAAAGCCTCTGCTTGAACACATTGCAAAAGGTTAAGTCATGAGCCCATTACTCGATCAACCCGGCGTCGTCCGCAGCGGCGAAGAGCTGGACGTTGCCAGGATTGATGCCTTCCTCAAGGCGCAGATCGGCGACCTGCAAGGCACGCCGGAGATCAACCAGTTTGCCGGCGGTGCGTCGAACCTGACCTACATGCTGCATTACCCGCAGCGCGACCTGATCCTGCGTCGCCCGCCGTTTGGCCATCGCGCCAAGTCGGCGCACGACATGCTGCGCGAAGCCAAGATCATGACCGCGCTGAAGCCGGTATACCCCTACGTGCCGAACGTGGTGGCCACCTGTTCCGATCCGGAAGTGATGGATTGCGACTTCTACGTGATGGAACGCATTCGCGGCATCATCCCGCGCCAGAATTTGCCCGAGGGGCTGAACCTGAGCGTGGAAGACACGCGCAAGCTGTGCCTGAGCGTGATCGACAAGATGATCGAGCTGCATCAGGTCGATTACAAGGCGGCCGGACTGGAAAGCCTGGGCAAGGGCGACGGTTATGTCGCACGCCAGATCGACGGCTGGAGCGACCGCTTCCGCAAGGCCAGGACTGACGACGTAGTGGATTTCGAAAGCGTGATGGCGTGGCTGAAAGCCAAGATGCCGGCGAAAGATGTTGCCACCTGCATCATCCACAACGATTTCCGTTTCGACAACGTCGTGCTGAACCCGGACAACCCGTTCGAAGTGATCGGTGTGCTCGACTGGGAAATGGCAACGCTGGGCGATCCGCTGATGGACCTGGGCAATACGCTGGCTTACTGGGTGCAGGCCGACGACGACCAGACGTTCCAGATGATGCGGCGTCAGCCGACCAACGCACCGGGAATGCTCACGCGCCAGGAGGTGATCGACTACTACGGCGAAAAAACCGGCTACAAGGTCGAAAACTTCGATTTCTACACCATCTATGGCCTGTTCCGCCTCGCCGTGATCGTGCAGCAGATCTACTACCGCTATTACCACGGCCAGACCAAGAACAAGGCGTTTGCCACGTTTGGTTTCATCACCAACTACCTCGACCAGCGTTGCAAAAAGCTGATCGAGGCGTCGACGCTCTAAGGCTGGGCGATGGGAGCGATTTATCTGGTGCGCCACGGCCAGGCCAGTTTCGGCGCCGAAAACTACGATCTGCTGTCGCCGCTGGGCGAAGAACAGTCGCGCTTTCTCGGCCGCTGGATGCGTGACACCGGCCAACCGCTGAGCCAGGTGGTGCTCGGCACCGCCACCCGCCATCGGCAGACGGCGGAACATTGCCTGCAGGTGTTTGGCGGTGATAGTGGTCAATGGCTGGTGGAGCGCGGCTTCGACGAATTCGATCATGAAGAGGTGCTGGTGCGCTACCGGCCGGAGCTGGCCGACCGATCCGCGTTCGGCCAGCTGCTGGCGGGTAGCGACAACCCCCGGCGCGAGTTCCAGCGGCTGTTTGCCGCTGCGGTGGCGCGCTGGATCAGCGGCGAGCACGATGCCGATTACACCGAAAGCTGGCCGGCATTCCAGCAACGCTGCCAGCAAGCGCTGCGCACGCTGGCCGAAAACGCCAGCCAGGATATCTGGGTGTTTACCTCCGGCGGCGCCATCTCTGCCATGGTGCAGGGTGTTACCGGCATCCCCGACAGCCGCATTTTCGACATCAACTGGACGCTGCTGAATACCGGCGTGACCAAATTGCTTTACCAGCCGGGGCGCATCAGCCTCAGCTATCTGAACAACCCGGCGCATCTGGAAATCCACAGGCGGCCGGAACTGATTACCTATCGCTAAATACACTGGAGCAGACACATGACTACACCCAACACTTTTGATCTGTCCGGCAAGGTTGCTATCGTCACCGGCGCCAGCCGTGGCATTGGTGAATCGGCGGCCAAGCTGCTGGCGGCGCACGGCGCACACGTGATTGTTTCCAGCCGCAAGGTTGATGACTGCCAGAAAGTGGTGGATGCAATTGTGACTGCCGGCGGTTCGGCCGAAGCCATCGGCTGCCATATCGGCGAAATGGAGCAGATCGAAGCCCTGTTTGCAGCCGTGCAAGCCAAACACGGCCGCCTCGACATTCTGGTCAACAATGCCGCCGCCAACCCTTACTTCGGCCCGGTAGTCGATACCGATCTGGTGGCATTCCAGAAAACCGTCGATGTAAACATTCGCGGCTATTTCTTCATGTCTTCGTATGGCGCCAAGGCGATGGCGAAAAACGGTGGCGGCGCCATCGTTAACGTTGCATCGGTCAACGGCGTGATTCCGGGCGTGTTCCAGGGCATTTATTCGATCACCAAGGCAGCGGTGATTTCTATGACCAAAACCTTCGCCAAGGAATGTGCGCCAATCGGCGTGCGCGTCAACGCACTG
>JACCDG010440622.1_pt1 | contig 27150 bp, 27 predicted proteins | sample 7442471 | NCBI WGS metagenome assembly JACCDG01 (sample SAMN15323444, study PRJNA562643) | freshwater metagenome | isolation source: river surface water | place: USA:Blue River Watershed | collected 2017-08-17 | reverse complement strand
TCGACCGTGTCGCTGGTGCGTACTGGCGTGGTGATGAAAAGAATAAAATGCTTACACGCATTTACGGACTTGCCTTTGATACAAAAGAAGAACTTGATGCATACATATTCCAACAAGAAGAAGCAAAAAAACGAGACCATCGAAAAATTGGAAAAGAAATGGGCCTCTTTGTATTTTCTGAACTCGTTGGTGGTGGTCTTCCTCTCTGGACACCAAAAGGTACTCTTATCCGTGAACTTCTCAATGAATACGTATGGGAGCTTCGCAAGCCATATGGATATGAAAAAGTAACAATCCCCCACATCACAAAAAAGGAGCTGTATGAGACATCAGGACACTGGGCAAAATACGCCGATGATCTCTTCAAGATTCACACACGAGAAGACCACCTCTATGCGATGAAGCCGATGAACTGTCCTCATCACACACAAATATTCGACGCTGAACCACGAAGTTACCGTGACATGCCAAAACGATACTGTGAGACAACTATGGTCTACCGAGATGAACAATCAGGTGAACTCTCTGGTCTTTCACGGGTACTTTCTATTACCCAAGATGATGCCCATGTATTTTGCCGAGAAAATCAAATCGAGACTGAAGTATTAGCAGTGTGGAATATTATTGAAACATTTTACAAAACATTTGGTTTTGACTTAGAAGTCCGATTCTCTCGTCATGACCCCGAAACACCCGAGAAATATCTTGGTGGAAGTGACGTCTGGGCAAAAGCCGAAGATGCACTCCAGAATCTCATGCAAAAGAAAGGTGTTACATGGATTGACGGTATTGGTGAAGCTGCCTTTTATGGTCCTAAAATCGACTTTATTGCACATGATTCTATTGGACGTGTTCTTCAGGTCGCAACAATCCAACTCGACTTCAATCAGCCAAAAAACTTTGGACTTACATGCACCAATGAAAAGGGTGAAAAAGAACAAGTAGTTATGATTCACTGTGCAGTCATGGGTTCAATTGAGCGTTTTATGTCAACGCTTATCGAACACACTGCGGGTAACTTCCCTCTCTGGCTTTCTCCAACACAAGTAGCCATTGTGCCTGTGAGAGAAACTCATACACCGTACGCAGATGAAATTTTCAAAACGTTAAAAGACAAAAATATTCGTGTTGCGCTTTTAGGCGACAATGATTCTCTTGGCAAACGTATTCGCAAAGCGAAAACTGATAAAGTACCGTATATAATCGTTATTGGTGATAAAGAAAAAGAATCAGGCATTCTCACTATCGAAACACGAGATGATACAAAAAGAGAACTTTCTCTTACTGATTTTACCTCAACAATCGAAGAAGAAATACAAACAAAGAAAATATCCTAACACACAATAAAAAATACCTTAGATATCTGAGGCATTTTTATATAAGTACTAAATCTTCTTTTTTACATGGAAGAATCTCATGTTCAATAATTTCTTTCCAATCACTCGTTCTTCTTATAAAACCCTTATAACACTTTCGGTCATCATTAAAAGCATCACTCGTAAGAATGTTACCCAAAAAAAGATCATCACCAAGAATCATTTTTTCATACGGTAAACTTTCAAGCGAGTATTCATCAGGATTATGCATTTCATGAGTAGAGATTGCTTTACCTTTAAAAAGGTAACACACATAACAGAGCATGCGAAACGAAGGACAACCAAACGGTACTTCTTTTTCTGTACCATTATAAAAATCAATAAGAGCTACTGGTATTAAATCAGTGGGGTCAACTCTAATGCCACCTTCTTCATCGGGATTAAGCCGTCTTTTTTTCTCACCACCACTTTCTTCCCAAATTTCACGACTTGCACTCACATGAGGCTCTTCATTAGATTCAACGATTCCACCATACCCCTTAAGACCAATTACCTTTCGTTGTTGTTCGGCCATAATAGTTTTACCCTCAGGGGTTATTAGATATGTAACTGTGCTTCGTTTTATAGTATCCATAAAATATTTTTTTAGTTATTATATACTTCTTAGAAAAAAAGTAAATAAAAACCCATCTTAAAGACGGGTTTTTAAATATCAAGTCGTGCCATTTTGGCATGAGATTGAATAAATGCTTTACGAGGAGGAACTTCAGAACCCATCAGCATATCAAATATCTGGTCTGCCTCCTGAGCATCAGTCACAGAAACTTGCTTCAAGATACGACGAGCAGGATCCATGGTTGTTTCCCAAAGTTCTTCAGCATTCATTTCACCGAGACCTTTGTATCGTTGCACGTGAATTTTTGTTGATTTTTTTGTTTTTGTTGATTCGTCTTCTTCCTCTACTTCTATTTCTATCTCTGCAGACTCACCTCCTTCTTGTGCAGATTCTTGGAGCAACTGTTCGAGAGATGGAGCATCTTTACCGAGCAAAGAATCTCGTTCTTCGTCAGAATACGCATACATAACCTCCTTCCCTTTTTTAATCTTAAAGAGTGGTGGCTGTGCAATATACACATACCCTGCATCTAAGACTTGTCGGAAGTATCGGTACATAAGTGTAAGGATAAGTGTTCGAATATGCGCACCGTCAACGTCCGCATCGGTTGCGATAATGATTTTATGATACCGCATCTTTTCGAGATCAAATGTATCTCCAATAGATGTACCCATCGCAATCACGAGATTTTTGATTTGTTCTGAACCAAGCATACGATCAAGACGAGCACGCTCAACATTCAAAATCTTTCCGCGAAGTGGCAAGATTGCCTGTGTCTTTCTATCACGTCCCATCTTTGCAGTACCACCAGCCGAGTCTCCCTCTACAATAAATAATTCACCACTTTCTGCGTCTTTTACCTGACAGTCAGCGAGTTTACCAGGAAGTGTCATACCTTCAAGTGCACCCTTTCGAAGTACAGAATCCTTGGCTGCTTTGGCTGCTTTACGAGCACGAAGTGCAAGCAATGATTTATTGATCATTGCTTTTGCTTCATCTGGATTTTCCTCAAGGAACATAGTAAATGCTTCACCAAATGCAGTTGCAACTGCCCCTTGTGCTTCTGTAGAACCAAGTTTTGCTTTTGTTTGACCTTCGAATTGAATCTCACGAAGCTTTACAGACACTACCGCAACAAGACCTTCGAGTACATCATCTCCAGTAAACCCTCCGTCTGCTTCTTTGATTAAGTTATTTTTCTTTCCATAAGTATTTAAAATACGAGTAAGAGCGGTCTTGAAACCTGTAATATGTGTACCGCCTTCTGGGTTATAAATATTGTTTGCAAACGGAACAATCTTAGGAGAAAAGTCATCGACATACTGAAGTGCGACTTCGACTCCAACATCATCAACTTCTTTATCTGTATAAAAAACAGTTGGGTGTATAACCTTTTGTGACTTGTTATAGAATTTTACGAGAGATACAAGTCCTCCTTCGAAATAAAATGTAGTTGAAGGCACTTCAAGTCCAAGTTCAGAAAACCAAAAAATATCTTCAAAATTACCCTTACCTTTTCCTCCTGTCAGTGGATCCCATTCGCGTGCATCAATAATATCAATACGCAAACCGCGCACGAGATACGCTTGCTGACGTAAGTGATTTACAATAGTATTCCAATCAAAACGAATCTGCTTGAAAATCTCTTCATCTGGCTCAAATGAAATAATTGTTCCATTCAATTTCGAAGAACCAATTTTCTTAACAGCAGCTTTTTTCTTACCCTGAGAATACTCTTGAACATGCTTACCTCCCTCGCGGTGTACTTCTGCTTTTGTATAAATAGAGAGTGCATTCACCACAGACGCACCCACACCGTGCAAACCTCCAGAGACTTTGTATCCACTTTCATCACCACCGAATTTACCTCCAGCGTGAAGTGTAGTCATAACAGTTTCAAGAGCTGAAACTTTTGTTTTTGGGTGAATAGAAACAGGAATACCACGACCATTATCAGCGACACGAACAGCGTTCCCTGGAAGAAGTACTACTTCGATATGGTCACAATGACCACCCATAGCCTCGTCACGAGAGTTATCAAAAATTTCCCACACTAAGTGATGAAGACCGTCAATACCAGTCGACCCAATATACATACCAGGACGACGACGTACTGGCTCAAGACCCTCGAGAACAGAGATGGCCTCTGCGCCATACGAACCACCTTCTTTTTTTGCTTTTTTAGACTCGTCTTTTGCCATAAATATACCTGTAGTATATCAGAAAAAACAGAGGAAATAAAGCACGAAAAAGAGCTTTTTTGTGCTTAAATATAAGGGTTTTTTCTATTCCTCCTTTTCCAAATCCTTCATTTCTTTAAGGATGATTTTCTCAGCTGATTCAATATCTTTTTTAAACTTCACGAGGAATGTTTTTTCACTTTCAGTAAGCGGTTTTCGAGCTTTTATCTTTCTGAAAATATTGACCTGTTCTTCCATATCACTCTCGAGTACTTCAAAACTCTTTGCGACAACTGTTTCTGTATCAATCAGTCTCTGTTTGAGATATCGATGAGTTTTTCTCAAATAATAAACTCCGTAGAGAATAATAAAAATAAGGAGTACGAGTAATGCAATCGCAGGAGTAATAACCGTAAGATACTTACCAAGAGTTGTAAAGAATTTATTTACAGCATTTGGTCGAACATCAATACGAAGTGGTTTACTTGGATTACTTTCAATACCATCTTTTGTAATCGCACGAGCAACAATAGAATACGTACCGAGTGTCATTTTCTCCTCTGATACGAAACTCCACTTTCCTGTACTATTTGCTTGAATACGTGCAGTCACAGCTTCTGTTGTATTGATATTTGTGATAATCACATTTACATCAACAAGAGGGTCTGCAGTACCCTTCAAGATAAGAAAATCATTCACAAAAAGACCGGCAGGATAATCAGTAATAACCGGAGTACTAATTGTTGTTGTTGAAAATTCAGTGAATCCACTCATCGTAACACCATTCATATCCTTTGCAGTAACTTTCAATGTATGAATACCTCGAACAAGGTCTGGCACCTGATAGATATGAGACCCATCATCAATCCATGAAATAACTTCCATCGAATCAATCGCGATAATGTATGCACGGTCTTTGACTGGTCGTGGAGCTGTAATCAAAAAACGCTTCGGTGCAGTTTTGTCATTTGCTTTTGTTAATTCTTCTATTTTTATAACAGAAGACACTGCTTGAGTTTTTGTTTCGACAACAGGTTCCTCTTTGGTAACAACTCGTTGTGTCGCTTGTGCAATTGTTACAGACCCTGTACCTTTTGTTGAACTTATTTCAGTTCCATTTCCATCATTTGCAAGTATTGATGCCTGAGAAAATCGAAGAGATGCAACACCAGGAGCTTTTGCCTTGAATACAAGAGTGACGATAGTACCTGATGATCCTGTGTATCCATTGAGTACAACACCTTCAAAATTCGCACTCCCCGTGCTATTTGAATATGATGGCTCTTGTGCCCACAAATTCACAATAGACCCAGCTTTTGAGATAGACGTGAGTGATAGTATTTCATTTGAATATGTAATCTTTGCAGATACAGCATTGATAGACGAATCACTCGAGACGGCAACACGGATACGAATCGTATCACCAACTGAACCAGACGAAACTGATGGTACAAATGTGATAGACGCAGCGGATGCATGTGGTGCATAAGAAAATACGCCACACAAAAAGACGAGACCAAGAAATACATGTTTAAGATATTTTTTTTGTATGTGCATAATATTTTTTCCACACAAACACACAAACCAAGAAACAAAGTATAAGTATGCTTATAGTATACACCGAGAAGAGAGGGAGTGGAAGTGCATCAAGTGTCACACGAGTACGAATATCATTTTGATTTATTGCTTCGACAAAAAGAGTACTCCGTCGAGACTGATCTTCAAGCAAGTACGGACTCTCAACTGTCTTCCACTCACGAGAGCCTTCTTTGACTCGTACTTCTTTGATACCACTTCCACTATCACGAGCATCAAAAATAAGTACAAATGCATCATCATAAAGTGCTGGGTCTGAAGTAATATAGGCGTAGAGTTCTGGTGTTGTATCTTCTGGTTTTTGATATTCTGTCTTATTTACAGATGATGAAATACGAATAGTTTTCGAGAGACCAGTGATTTTTTCTTCTGTACCAACTCCATCATTGCGAGTAACGGTACTTTCTAAAAGTGAGATAGCCCCCACACCAGATTTTTTACTTTCAAGAACAACACGAAATACGAGACCTGGTGATTGTACTCCTGTTTTAAATGGATCAATAATACCAGCAAAACCATTTGGTATCATACCAACAAAAGAGATTATACCTTCTTTCGGCTGTGGTTTTGTAATCCACATTGGTATGACTGATTGCCCATCTTCGATACGAATAAAAGAAAAATACTCAGGTGAATACGAGAGAGACCCCTCTATACCATTCACACGAACACCTTCAGGGTCGAGCATGACATCAATATACATTTGCTCGCCTATCCCTATTGCGTGCTTCGAAGGAACAAGTGTTACTTCTGACGCGTACACAAACCCACCTGTACACAGAAAAAGACAGAGAGAAACAAAACATGTTTTTACGTAAGAAAATATCATAAAATTATCCAGTCCAATTAAATGCCATAATACTAAAATCGATCAATGAAACTTTTCCATCTTTGTTTAAATCAACTTTTACCGCAGGAACTCCTTTTTTATTATACCAATACGCCATAATAGAGAAGTCAACGAGATTCACCTTGTCGTCACAGTTGAGGTCACCTCGTAATTTTCCACAAATCGTTTGGTCAATTTTTTTAGAAAGTAATGAGACGAGGAACGAAAGTGTTGGACTTGTCGTACTAATCTGATCACCGAGAAGTGTTTTCGACTTCACCGTGTGTCCCCCATACTCAAGAGGACTTGTATCCATGTCATACTTATAAATACCTGTCGCATCAGTTCTCACATTTCGCACAATTTCTTCTGCTGAGTGAAAAATAACGTTCACATTACTCGTTGGTGTCGTCTGACCAAATACTTGCAAGGTATCACCCTGCTTTACTTCTGATTTATCAATACTAATTGTTGGAGAAAGAAAAATACCACCAATATTCACCGTTGTACCCGTTGTTACAAAAATCGGAAATGAAAACGTCAGTGACTTTGTTCCGTTTGCATCTTCTCCATACACAGAAAAATTATGAGTTCCCGCAGAGAGATCACTAACTGTTACAGAAAATCGAGCACCTGGGTCAGATACCGTTGTTGCAGCAGTAATACCATCACGCAAAATAACAACTTTTGATGATGGATATCCAAGCCCAGAGAAATTAACAGCAGTTGTGGCACCAGAGGATCCACCTCCGCCGCCTCCACCGCCACCACCTCCTCCGCCGCCTCCAGAGGATCCACCTCCACCACTTGTTGTAGCTGAAACAACAGCAGAGACAGATACCGTCGAAGACTCACTTAATATAGTCAATGATGTGACAATGTCTGGTAGTAATAAAAGCGTACACACAAGAAATATATGTGGAATATATTCTCTCGTATGTATAGTAATAATTTTTCTCAACATATACGATATTACACCGTGTGTGTATTTTTAATCACACGTGCAACATACCGTCGCAAGAGTGTTCGACCGACAAAAAAGAAACCAGAAACGACACAACCAATAACAATTAAAAGTTGCCACGGAAATACAAAGAAAAATGTTGTTTTTGTGTGTTGTGCTTGAGTACTCTCATACGCAATAGCAAGACGTGCCATATATGGTCCAACCGCAAAATTATTCCACTGATAGGAAGCTGTATCAATAAATGAATGTAAAAATCCTACAACAGGCTCAGCATTATTCTCTCGTGGGCGTTTAATCCACGAGGTAGTAAATACTCGAGTGCTTCCAGGAAGAACGTTCCCGAGTGTTTGATTTGCATCGAGACGTTCACTTGGATAGAAAAATATGTTTCGAATCGTAATAGTACCTTTTGGTTTTATTCGATCGTTACCTTCATTAGAAAGACGGTACACCAAATCAACAGGAAGTGATGTGAAGAAAAATCTTTTATCTTTTGTATTAAAACTCTCTATTCCCCCACCCTCTCTTACTTCACCTGGAACAGACAAGAGAACAAGTGTTCCAGTCTTTGCACCAATAGACACTTGACCACCATCTTTTTGATTCGGTGTTGTTCCAAAAAATACAGCCCCAAAATGACCTCCCGGAGAAGCATCTTTTGGAATGGTAATTGCAATACTTACTGTTTTTGATTTTCCTGGTTCAAGGGTTACCTCTTTGGGTCCTGTCATCCATGTACCAATACCATCAGTCGGTACTGTAAAATAAGGACTTCCCGTCTCACCCTGAGATTCAAAATTAGAAAAAGAAAGATACACTGTCTGAGAAAGTGTTTTACTGTCATTAAAAACAGTGATGTCTTTTTTTACCACCTCACCTTGAGCTCCAAATGTTTCTATTCGAGCGGGAGAAAGCGTCAGCGCAGATGCGCGGAAAATATCACCACAAAAGAAAAGACCAAAAATAAATAACCCTACATATATATACCGTGTGAAGTGTGGCATCATAACCATAGTTAAAAGTTTGCTGTTGCAACAAATGTATGACTCGTAGAATAACTTCCTGCTTCAGTCACTGATGTAATGTTTGCAAGATATCGAAGAGAATACGTATCGGTTGTTGTTGCAACAGAAGAACTTGCGATTTGCGCTGGAGTTGAAGCTGTTCCTGTATATGCATATCCAGATGCCGCATACGGTGCAGTCACAGCACCACTTCCTCCAGAATGAGTAAGTCTCAGACCAAATTGCTCAGACCCAGCAGACGCAGCGGTATTTGAACCAAGAGCGGTAATTGTATTTAAACCAGAAGTAAGTGTCGCACCTTGTACTGTAATAGTATATCCACTTGTGCTATTTGTTCCTGCAGTAATATTAAATGATTCTGTTTCAGATGTTGTTGGACATGTCACATTACCAGGGTCAGTACCTTGTGCAAAACATGTTGTAGAAGCAGAAAGGTTTCCAAAATAAATCGCATTGTCAGAAATAGTAAATGAAAGAACAGGAAGAACTTCAGCTGAAATAGAAACAACACCATTTGAAATAATTGGCATCGAAAGAACTCCTGTATCCCCAAAATTTCCCGTCACTGAGAGGTATGTCGTACCTGCTGTTCCATTTGTAATATTGTATACACCTGTTGATTGATTTGTTGCATGTGTACCTATTTTAAAGGTAATCACACTTCCAGCCGCAATAGCGCTTGAACCATTCGTAAATGTGATAACTGTTGCAGATGTTCGAACCACACCCACAGTTGCACCAGAGGGTGATGCTGCAAGCGTCAAATCAACGCCATCGTCGAGTACATCAATATCTGTATAGGTTAATGATGCATGAATAGTCGGTGCAGTTGCTGTTGAAGTAAATGTCAGAATAATAGTCTGACCTGAGGCGACGCCTGTTGGTGTGGTAAATGAAATTGTATGATTTGCACTTGCTCCTGCGGTAAGATCACTCACTGTATCAGAAATACTTGTGAGGGATGCTGCGTGTACATTCAATGGCATCCCTGATGTTGCAATCAAAAGAGCCAGAGAAAGAAAGATACCTGTAATTTTTTGAAATGTTTTCCTGTGCATATAATGTAAGTATATCATAGTGTGTATAATGTGTAATTCTTTTTAAAATGTTGCCGTTGCGACATATGTCAGAGATGTTGCATAACTTCCAGGGTGAAGTGTCGATGCTATTGTTGCAGCTGCTCTCACAGAATACGTTGTCGTAACATCGTCTCCGGTTGTAGCCTGTGCAATCTCAACTGGTGAAGCTGTTGCATTATATGCAAACCCTGAACCGTCATATGGAGCAGTGACAGTCCCCGACCCACCTGTCGCCACGAGACGGATTCCAAAAGCATTCGTCCCAACAGGTGGCGTCGTATTTGACGCACCAATTTCAGTAATTTCATCAATACCCTTTTTGAGTGTGTCACCTTCGACCGTGAGGATATATCCATACGGGGCATTTGTCGTAACAGTCATATTGAATGCTTCAGTTTGAGAGTTACTTCCAAGAGCGTCTCCTGTTGCATACCGAATAGAAGACGGGGAAAGATCTCCAAATCCAATAGTGTTATCAGAAAGTGTAAAAGTAATAGATTGAGAGAAAATATCAGCACATATTTTATTTATATACGCACTTGGGCCACCCGCTGTTGCATTTGTTGGTGTCGTTGACATTGAAGCAACGGTTGTATCATAGCCTGTACAATTCGTTGGTTGATATCCTATCGTGATAATATCACCAGCAAACACACTCGAGAGACAGGCCTGTGACCCGTACAATACTTCGGTATTTTCTTCGAGGTGTGCATTCGTTACACCAGAGAGTTTCGCGAGTACACCATAATTCCCTGAGCACGAATTCCCAAGTCCTGTTACTCCACTACAACAAATCACGTTATTATCATAGACTGGAGTTGATTGACTTGGTAATTCAGCATGAGCATTATCACTACTTGAAAGACGGAGTGCTGTTGTATCACTACAAAGTGCTTGTGTTGTAAGTGTGCACGACAAAACCGCTCCTGCCGTATAAGGAAATACAAGTACGCACATAAGAAATAAAAGGGAGAAATATGATCGCATACTATTACAGTGCTTCTTCTGCTGGTACCTGTGGTGTTTCGACTTCTGTTGTTGGTGGTTCTTCTGGTACAGGTTCAGGTACTACATCCGCCTGAGGTGGCACAACGACATCACCAGAATCTGGAGATGAGTCGTCAACCACTCCTTCATCTGGAGTATTCTCAACAGGTGGTGTTTCTTCGACGACACCACCTCCTCCATTTCCACTCGCACCAGATGAACTACCCGCAGATGTATTCAAAAGTTGTTTTAATTGCTTCAATTCATCTTTTGTCACACACACATCTTCACCATCTTCAGAAAGACACAATTTCTTCGCACGAACTTCACCAAAGAAGACAATATCGAGGCTATTATCAATATCAGAGAGGAATGTTTTTACCAAAGAACCTACAGATTGCATATTCTCAAGATCAAGAGAAAACATACCATCAACTTTTAGATTTAAATCTTGAATTGCTTTCACAATAAGTGGCGTGAGTTGACTATAACTCACCTTCCAATATTCATTTGGATTTGCTGGAGCAAACACCGCATCAGGATAGATAGTTTGTAATTCTTGAGCAACAAAACCATGAACAAGAGTATTAGGATTTGCATTGTAATAGAAATCACGAACTCGAATACCCATCAAATCAGTAAGACCGATATTCGTATCAATAATAGGATTATTATTTTTGAGGCGTTCGTCAGATGGCGCACAGACATTTGCTTGTCCACCTGTATAACAAATAGACCCGACGTCTCCTCCGTCACCATCATTAAACTGAATCCATTTGCCACCACTTGGCGTATCTGCACCTGCTTGGATTTGAATACCATAACGATTATCATTATTTCCATCATTAAAGAATTGACCAGCATACGTAGAAGCAGAATCTTCCCGTACATCAAAACGATATGATGGACTTGTTGTATTAATACCAACTTTTTTTGCTGTATCAATATAGATACTGTCAGAACCTCCATTAATACCGAAGCCGAGAGCGGTAATCGATGTTGCAGTGGAAACATACCCAAGATTGGCACCTGTGCCGAATTCAAATCCACCATTCGAACCATTATACAGAAGGAGGAGTCCACCCGAACCACGAATATCAAGTTTATATGCAGGAGATGTCGTACCAATACCAAGATAATTATTTACTTGATCGTATGCTCCCGAACTTCCGAGAATAATTTTACCTTTCGTTCCATTTGAAGTAGATGAAAGAGTTAGATTATCACCCGCATCAGTACCACCAACAACTGACTGTCCTCCCGAAACACCTGTTGAAAGATTAGATGTAATCGTATTGGCAGAATTTGTCAATCCAGTCGAAAACGTATAGCTTGTGATGTCAGTTGTATAGGCAATCGTTTTACGAGTTGGACCTGATATCTGAGTAATAAACAGATTTGTACCGTCCCACTCCATTGCACCTGCCTCAGGACTCGTCAAATTGGTACCAGAGGTAAATTTAAGTGGCGCAGTTGATGCAGTTGCGGTACCCGAAGCAAGATGAAGTAGTGCATCCGGTGCTGAACTTGAACCAACTCTCAAACTATTATGAAATATCCCAGGACCTGTACCCTTAAGAGTGAGCACTGTACTACCCGCTGCGCTAAATATCTGATCATTACTACCACCATTGTTTGTAGACCATTGCTCTGCCCCATTACGACTAATAATAAGTCTCCCTGTTCCTAAACCGTCAAGCATAATGTCCGTATTTGCAGCAGAATTTTGACCACCAAACGAAAGCGTACCAATGACATGCAATGCTACCGCAGGGGTCGCTGTCCCAACCCCCAAACGATTATTTGTATCATCCCAAAAGAAGTTTGTATTGTCTTGCGAGTAGATACCCGACGCACCAGCAAAGACTATCGAACCCGCAGTAAATGCAGTTGCAGTGCCCGTACCACCATTGGTCACACCGAGGGTACCCGTCACACCCGTGGTAAGTGGAAGTCCTGTTGCATTGGTAAGTGTGAGTGCTGACGGAGTACCGAGGTCTGGCGTCGTGAGTACCGGTGAAGTACCAAATACAAGAGCCCCCGATCCAGTTTCATCAGAAATAGATGCGAGGAGATCGGCCGATGCACCGGTTGAAGTAAGATTTTTTGACGCATCGGTAAAGAGAGCCCGAGATGCCGTAAGTCCTGAAAAAGTAATTGTTCCAGAAGATGTAATACCTGTTGCAGATGCAATAGTACCTGATGCATTTACCTGAAATGCATCATCTGCACCTACCGTGAAGAGTGCGAGTGGTGTTGTGTCGCCGATACCGACCTTACCACCATCTGTTATTCTCATATTTTCAGTTCCGCCATTACTTAAGAATGTGAGATTACCACCGTTTGTTCTTGGGCGAAGACTTGTTGTCCAAATACCAGTAACAATCTCAGCAATTCCTCCAACGTATAAATTGTAATCCGTGCTTATGCCACCACCAGTTGCATAAATAGAGCCATTTACTTCTAATTTAGATCCTGGACTTGCTGTACCAATCCCTACATTTTTATTTGTTGCGATGTTTATACTATCTGTTGCTCCGTTGATACCAAAAGCAAGAGATGTAGCACTTGATGAAGATGACAAATATCCAGTTGTACCACTTGTTCCTGTGATAAATCCGTGTGTGTTTGAGTCAAGGAAGTAGGCAATTTCACCCGCACCACTTCTTCGTACATCAAGACGAACAGTTGGAGTAGTTCCAGTTCCAATAGCAACATTTCCAGCAAACAGTGCTTCAGTAGAACCCTTTAGACGTAGAACTTCACCCCCTGGACTAAATACCTGGTCATTACTACCACCATTATTTGTAGACCATTGTTCAGTACCATTTCGTGAAATAATAATACGACCAGTACCAAGTCCTTCAAGTATTTGGTCTACTCCTACACCTGATGTTGCACCACCAAATGAAATTTTACCTACAATGTGACACGGTGAAAGTGGTACTGTTGTTCCAACAGCAAAACGATTATTACTATTATCCCAGAAAAGATTTGAGTTATCTTGTTCTATGGCACCACTAACACCTGCAAATAATATAGACCCCGCAGTCATACTACCTATTGTTAGGTCTGTTGTCGTCAATCGTGTTCCACTAAATGTAAGGTCAGCATCACCAGTAATAGACGATGTTCCATTCCAAATAGCAACTTGACCTGATGTACCAGAACCTGTTATAGCCCCTGTTGCATCAGCAAGGATTCGTCCTGTTGTAGGGTCAACACGTAGCATACGTATTTCTTGTGCTGCGTTGTTTGTAACAGCACCTAATACTGTTACACTATTTTCATCTCGTTTTAAAATTTCATCAGCCATTTTGTTTTTTGTTTAATACTTCTAATGCGACTTTTATTTGTGCTTGTCTACTTTCAATAACTTTCTTATCTTTTGCTATCTGTAAAATTGTATTTTGATTATCTTTTTTCTGTCTTTCTATCGATTTTCTGTCTTCATCTATCTCTCTTTTCATCTCTGATATTTGTTTATTTTCTTTTTCTATTACAACATTCCATTCTGTATTTCTTTTGTTAAAATCTACAAGCATATCAGAAAATTTAACATATCCTTCATCTAAAAATTCCTTATAACTACTAACAATTCCAAGTAAATTATGAACTTCATTGAAGTTTTTTCGTGCACTTGTGAGTATTTCCTCACTGTCTATTAAGATTTTATTTATCTTATCTTCTACCTCTTTTTCTCGAACACTCAAATACTCATCTTTTGTATCTTCAATACTCTTTAGTGTTGCTTTTGCTTCACTAATTTTAATAGTCATATCGGCTATCTCTTTAATTGATTGAAATTTTTGTGTATCTAATGTTTCCATACGCCATGTCGGGAGTTGAACCCGATTTTAATTGACCGCAACATGGCATTCGCCATTATGCGAGCAATTTTTCTAATTCTGCTTTACTTTTTCGTTTATCATGCACAACCCCACGTTTCTCTAGTTCAGCAATAACTTCCTGTTTATCCTGATAACCAACAGAAGAAACACTACCAGATTTTAGTGACTCAACTGTTTTGTTGAGTTCTTCAAACTTCTTCATCAAAATATCTGTTTCAGATTCTTTGATAGGTTTTTCTTCTTGGTACTCTCCTACTAGAATTTGAGGAAGAAGTTTTGATATTTGTTCTTCGCCAAATAATGCAGATGAGCGAGCTGGGTCTCCTTCTCCATATACGACAGGTTTATCCTCTCGTACAAGCATTTGCTTTGCTAAATTAACTGCTAATCTGTACCCAACATGATACGGAAAGAATAACTCCTCTCCTATGCCGATACAGCCTTCCTTTGCCTTTCCGAAGATGGGGCGACTATTAAACATCGCACCTAAGGCTGGGGTGAACTCAAAAGTAGAAATGTTTTTGAACGTAACTACTTTATGGTCATTTATTGTGGTATCCATAGTATTTTACTATTAGAATTATAATCAAAGGCTTCGTCTTTCCTTTGCCAGTTTAATGACTGGGGCTTGCCCCCATAAAGAGGCAAAACCAATCATTAAAGATTAACGTAAACCAAAGTTGTCTGATCTGCACCTGCGTTTGCTACACGAACATAACCGAGAGACTGTTCATCAAAGTCACCTTTAGCGGTTGTACCTTTAACTACCTGTCCTTCTGTGTCATCTCCAGTAACATACGAAAGTGATACAGTCAATACTTCACCAGCTTTTACTCCACCTGTACCAGACTTCAATACCCAACCGTATTCACCTGAAGCGAAAGCGATTTGAGTAATACCTGATGCCTGTTGAGCTTTGCTAGTAATAGCAGACTTATCAACGACATTAGGGAAAGTAAGAGTAATATCAGAAGAAGCTACTGCAAGTGCTGTTGTTAGTTTGTAGTTTGGGAAAAGAATAAGAGTATCTGAAGTGTTATCTTGCACCTTAAAGATTTGTCCTACACCTGTACCATCATCTACAACACCGTAACAACCTGCATATGCACCAACTGTCCAACCTGCAGACGCTTCTGTGATAAACACGATTTGTCCTTGGTTGTTAGTAGAAGAACTTACTGTCTCTACTTGTACTTCTGTATCTGGAACAACTACGTTATAAGCAGAGAGTGCTTCAGCTGCTTTAATGTATGTCCAAGTAAATCCATCTGGTGTATTTGCTTGTGTTCCAAGGGCTACCTGACCTTGTGCAGTTGTTGTTTGCTGCACATCCTGAAATGAAATTTTTAACATTTTAATATGATTATACTTATAGCCTATTATTTAGTGGCACTTCATATAACTTTTGAGGATTATCCTCGTGGTCTATTGACCGCTAATATTCTCCTTTAGGTAGAGTAACCGTGTGATTACCCGTTCATAGTGACAGCTGCAAAAGTATTGACGTTTCCAGTCACATACCAATTTGTTCCATCACTGTAAAATTCAAGTAAATCACCTATCAAAGCAACGTTGTGAACAAGTATTACATTGTCCGCAGCATTACCAGTAACTCCGTTTACAGTATCTTCTGCACCACTACACGCTACTGTTCCAAAAATCTTATCAGCAGGAGAACCAGTAATGGTATACCCGTTAGAAGTTGGAGCTGTTGCGACAATGAAGCGAAAGTTTAGACCTGCAGCTGCAGTTGGCAATGTACTTTCAAATCCTGCAAGAGCAGAAAGAAAAAATGTTTTACCTGACTCTGCTATTTTCTTTGTATTTTTCCCTCTCTTGTAGTCTTTAAACTCTAGGTAAAAGGCAAAATATGTTACTTAGTAATTACACAGTTTCTTCGTTTGATTCTGTGGGAGTTTCTACAACTTCCTCTGTAGTGTTTTCAACTACTTCTACAGTTTCTTCAACTGTTTCTACTACTTCGTTTGTTTCTTCGTTCATAAATTATGAAGCTGCATTGAGTGTTCCAAGAAGTCTTGGGTTCTCAGAGCAGAAGTTACCTGCGAATAATAGATAACCAACCTGTGAAAGCTGATCTACTGGTGCTTTCATAACACGGAAGTTAAAACCACGTGTTGATGGAACATTACCTGGTACGCCAGTTGGTACAGCATTTGAAAGTTTCTTAAAATTAAGAGTTTCATAATCCTGTCCTGTAATACTTACACCCTGCATACCGAATGCTGTCTGGTTAGCAAAGATAAACTTACCTGATGGTACTTGTTCATCTTTAACTACTGGTACACCACGATATGTAATCGCACGAAAACCTTGTGTTCCAAAAGCATTTGATTTTGAATCCATAAGCATACCGTACTGGTCATAGTTTGGAGACGCAAATGTCTGGAATGAAGCACGAAGTGTTGGTGTCAATAATGCTTCGTAAGAAGACCAAAGAGTCTTAGTTGTAAGCATTACTGTTGGTTCATCCATACCTACTGTTGTTGCATCAAAACCTGTAGCGAGTTTCGCAAGAGTAATAGCTCCTGTTGCTGCGAGGTAGTAACCGTTAATAGATGAGTACGTAGAACGTGAAAGTGAACCGTATGTAGCATAAACTGTTGAGTCTGCTGCTGCGTTAGCAAGAGAATCCCAAGAATTACCTACACCAGTACCCTGATACAAGTTATTAGCCATTACATTAAGCAAAGACTTAGCCTGTGTATCAAATTCTGCTTCAAGGAGCTGAACAATTTGTTCATCACCTTTGTTGAGTGTAACTTCGATGTCTGCTACTACTACAGGCTTATAAGCCATCTTTACTTCAAAATCCATAGAAACACGAGTGTTCTGACGGTCTGAATCAAGCTGGTTAGCGATACCTGTATTACCGCCATTAGTTGTATCTTGGTACTGAATCACTGGAGCATAAGATGTACCTGATGTCCATGATTTTGCAGTACGCATAAAGGTCATAAGACCTGGTGTTCCAAGAGTAACTGTATCGAATATCTTTTTAGGGATAGCCTTACGAGTAACTGTTGTAACTGCTGCTGAAAATTGCATATTGTTATTTTAAACTATTGAGATAATCTACTAGACTTATATTTCTTGCACTTGGGTCGTACACATCTCCATCTGATACATTACCACCTTGTGGAACTCCACTAATCGGATCTGCATTCCTTTTTTGAATGTTTTTAGCCGTTAGTTCGGTTGCTTTTTGGATAGATGACTGCATATCTTTCATGTTAGAGTATGCGACTTTTAAATCAGTGAAGTTATATTTAAGTGCGTGATTAAAGAGTTGATTTTCATTTAACGTTGGGTTTTCTTTCTTTAACTCATCAAGCTGTGTAGAGACGTACGTTTCTGTTTGTGTACGAGCTTCTATTTCTGCTTCTGCTTTTCTCTGAGCTTTTTCTTCAGCTAATTGTGTAGCTTTCTCAAGAACTTCGTCCCATGTTTCTGGAATCCACTCTCCTTTCTCAATAGGTTGATTATTGTTGTTAATTTTACCATCTCCCTTCTCGTATGTTGCGAGTTTCTGGGATTTACGGGTAAACTCAGAATAGAGGTTTCGATACTCTGCTTCTGCTTCTTTAGGAGGTAACTTTCTTCCATCTGGAAGTTCCACTAAGTTAATATCCTCCTCCTCCTTTGGTGTTTCCACTGCAGGTTCTTCAGTAGGTTCAGTTTCAACTGGTGTATCGACTGATTCTACTTCGGTCGGTGTTTCAACCGCTGGTGTTTCAACTGGTAATCCAGTATCTGCACTCACTACTTCTGCCTCATAATCCATAATTTTTGCGACTGCTTTGATGTTGGCTTGGTCAAATGACTGCTTAATCTAGGCTTGGTCGGAATTATTTTATAATGCAAGTTATAGGATGCTTGCTCCCCATAAAACTAATCTTCTTCTTTTACTTCTACTTCACCATTTGGTGTTTTTCTTTTCATTTCAATTTCCTTATTACCTTTCTCTCTGTCGGCTATCTTTTCTGCAATAAGTATTTCTGGATCTGCTTGTATGTTTATTTGTGCCAAAAGTTGTATCTGTGCATCAGGGCTTAAATCCTTATAGTTTATCGTTACATTCGGTGGCTTTTCTTCTTTAGATTCTGGTTGTAGTTGTGCCATTTCTTCTGGTGTAATACCAACTGATACTGCAGGATTAAGTTTGAAAGCGACTGCATTTTTTGCTAAATCTTTAGGATTGTTATATCCTGCTTCTTCCATATAGTCAGTTGGAGATATAATTCCACTCTCAACATCTTTCTGTGCTCGTTCAAATCTAAATTCTGCATCAACTGGTAGTGTTTTCCCTGGTACAACTTGTATCTCACTTCCTGTTTCAAAGTCATCTTGTATTAAATCAAGTACTTCAACAGATTCTTCTTTTCCTATCCATTTTGCGTAATGTTTTTCTGTATATCGTGTCTTTGCGAGTTGGTAAAACCATCCAAATAACTGATAAGAAACATTATCTACAACCTGCACAAGTTCATTTAGACGCAAATATGATTGCTGAATGAGTGCCAATCGTCCTGCTTTTGTCTCTTGACCTTCACGTTCACCACGAAATGCACTTGAAGCAGCCATGATATTGTCAATTTCAGTTCGGCTATCAATCATGTCTTCAAATACCATTTGGGGAAGTGGATTACCTGTTTCACGTTGCACACCTGCAACAACACCTTTACCCCAAATAATACCTTTTGCTTCAAAAGCAAGAGATTGTGCGTCTGATTTACCCATAACCTCACTATCTACTTTGATAACACCATTGACAAGTTCACAGTTTTGTCCTATGTCTTGCTTTCGTTTATCAATACCCATCTGTAATGGAAGTGCTAGTGTGATAAAATCAGTTCTTCCAATAGGTTTATTTTCATTGTTTAAGATAGTTGCAAATATGTATGGTTTACGTGGCTGATTGAAGTAATTAAAGTAATATGACTTGTAACTAATAGCCTCTGAATGACCTTCATTTGGTGGTATTTCACCTTCCATTGGCTGTGGAGCATCGGTTTCTACTTCTGGACTAGGTAATTTACTCTGCATACGAGAGTCTTGTTCTAGTTTTGCATTTGTAAATAATTGTCGTCTATTTTCACCATAACTATCGTTTATTTGCTGTTCTTCTTCGTCTGAAATTAGTATTCCCTCCCAATCCCAATATGGATTACGGATTGTGTCAAGAATAATGTTGTCGTATTTAAAAATAACATAATCACCAATCCATGCTTCCTTATATTTTACTTCTGGATTCATTATGTACGCTTGATCCTTTGTTTCTTCTGTAAATCCATTCTTTTCAAGTATCTCTTTCTCTTTTTTAGGGAAACGAGACAATAAATTACATAGATTGTCAGTTACTTCTTCAATAGCAAACTCACTTTCTTCTTCTTTTGTTGCAAATTTACTAAATCGTACATCATTAGGATTTACTGCTTTTACATCAAAATCATCTATTTTAGCGTTCCAAAATGGTTTTAATACAAATAGGCGACTAAAATACAAGTTTCTCAATGCCATTCTAAAATCTTCTTTTGCATTTATGTCTTGATACTTCTTTTTGAAATAACTTTCCATCTTTCGAGCTAGTTTTTGACTTTCCTCTCCATCACGTCCAGGAATAAAGTTAATCATTGCAGGATTAGCAATAACAGAGTTAATAACTGCTTCCATATTAGGGAAGATACGGTTAGCCATTACTTTTTGAATAGTTGCAGGTACTTTTTGTAGCCACTCACTTTCATTTTGGTATGCTTGCGTGTTTATATCGTATGTCTTTTTAATAGTACTCCAGATTGTATCTGAAGAAAGCCATCGTTGGTCAACGAGTTTAGCCAAGTCTCCTTCTTTTAATTTTGATATATCGAAATTTGCCATAAAAATAAGCACAAATCCGCATGGGATTGTGCTTGTCTTTTTTAAAGAGTTAAGCTATTTAATTTATACACCTATTATAAAACATAATATATTTTAATGCAACTATATTGTTTACTTTATTCTTGAGTTGTATAAAATATCACTTCTTTGTATTGTATTCAGACTACCAAAAGCGTCAAAATTGAGAGTAGCTGAACCATTGCGTATATCAAATACACCTTTATCAAACAACAAGACAAAAGTATCGTGATGTTTTTGAAACTCTTTGAATTTCTCTGCTTCCATGTGTGTTAAATATACAGCGATAGTATTTTCCATATTATTTTTCGTATTTTAGGTTATCAAAAAACTTGCCCCATTCTCCGACCTTGTTATCATCTGAGATAATTTGATATGGCTTTGGTGTTTCAGACATAAATACACCTGTTGCTTGACTAGCAACTGCTAAACGATAGTAGAGTGAAGCGAAACAATTAGACACCAATATACCATTGGCGTAATACTCATGTTCATCTTCAACACACAGGTTATAAACTGTTTCTCTTTTCTTTACGGGCTTTAATATACTTAGTTTGGTAGTCAGGATATTTTCTTCTCCATTCTCTTGAAGCCCATCTTCCACCACATTGTTTGGAACAGAATTTACCACCATTCTTACTCTTTGATATAGATCGCTTTCCACATTCAACACAAACAAATTCAATTCTTGTAATAAGATTAATGGTATATTTTTTAATATGGTCTTGTCCTGCTTCTGTTTTAAGCCAATCTTTAAGTTTTTCAATTCTGTATGGAGTTTCTTTTCTAATTCTTTTAACCTGTCTCTCTCTAAACTTTTTGTTTTTCCAATTTCTTTTAAGGTGTTCTGACTGATGTATACTCCTTTTGATGCATTCCAAATTAGATAATTCATTATTAAGTGGGTTATTATCTTTATGGTGTATAGCAAATCCTTTTGGTATTGCTCCATTTCTATCTTTCCATATTTCTTCGTGCAGTCTTCCAATACCCTTTGACTTAAATGTTCCGTTTGGTACGAAATAAACTTGTTCAGTTCTGTGTTTTGCTTCAGGATATCTTCTAAACTTGATTCCTTTAAAGATAATGATTTCTGCTTTACCTTCGATTGTTGTTTGCATAATAATAGTATATCATCGCAAAGCAAGTCACGCAATGGTTTCATACCATATCCTTCAACATAAAATGGGTGTTCAGGTGTAGATATAATCTTAGTACCATTAGTAAATGTTGCTTCAATTACTTCTGCGTTTCTTTTAGTTACTCCACTATGTAAAACCTTTTTATATCCTTTTCGAGTTAAGACATATTCACCTGCTTTAATATCTTTAATCTTTCTATCGCCAATTTTAGTAGTTATTAGAGTATTTCCTTTGAAACAATAGTGATCGACATTTGTCGTACTTTGCCATACATAGCGTTCTATTCCTTTTGCATTTGTCTGTTTAACTCTTCGTAATGTTTCAAAATGCTTTATAAAATCAAGAAACTCCTTATTGCTTGGTACTCCAATTAAGAATTTAGCTTGTACCATATCATCAATAAGCATATCAATACTTCTATCTCGATGACTATAAATAATACCCTTCTTGTCATTCTCTCCATACCACACAACGAGTTGTGGATTGTTTGCATTTTCCATTGGATACCACATCAAAGCATCTCTGTATGTCTTTACGAAGTATTTACTCATTGTACTGTCAGGTAACGCATCTATCACAAGTTTTGGCTTGTAGAACTTCATCATATCATCAAGAACACTCCACTCTGTAAACTTACCGACTTTGATTATTCCTTTTTCACTTCCAAGTACAAAGTGTTTTATATTACCAACGTCAACACCTAAGAAGTAATTACCTGTTACGAGTTCTTTAGGTGTCCATAGGTCAAGGATTGTTGTTCGAGATACACTTAAATCGCCAGGGTTATATGGTTCGCCTAATACGAAGTTGTTAAAATACTCTTGGTCACCTTCACTATCTTCGAGTACTTCTTTAGCACTTATCTTTGGTGCTATCAAGTGCGATAAATGCCAACCTGATACTTCATAGTTAGGATTTATTTCTCCTCGCCATACAACACCATCTCTGTCAATCCATCGTCCTTTACGTCTCACATCGTCACTTATAGGCTCTTTACAGTTCTTACAGATATAACATTTATTCTCTTTGTCTATACTGTCAGGGAAATTTAAATAATGTTCATCTTTACAATGAGGACACGTTATGTGCCATTCTTTTTGGTCGCTTCTCTGCCACTCCAAGTCTAGTGCATCACGCTCGGTTGTAGGGTTTGAGAACAACCAACGCCCTTTGTAGGTAGAGTCTTTTGTACGAGACTTATATGTATTGAGTGCATTCTGGTCTGAACGTGATGCTTCATCGTGAATAACAAGATCAGCAGACGTAGAAATAGCTGCACTCTTTGAAATTGTACCTTTGAAGTAAATAAATCTATTGTTTATTTCCTTACGTTCAATGTTGTCTGTCTGAATACCTTTGAACGTATTAGTATTGGCTTGAAGTATCTTGTTAGTCTTTGTACCCACAAACTCCTTTACGTCATCATCTGTAGGCATTGTGTAGATGATATTCCAACGAAACTTGTTACAGGCAAATAATGCTTTTAGATTGAACGTCACAGACTTACCTACCTGTGCACAGGCTTTAACTGCTATATTTTTACTCCAGTCTGAAAGAATATCAAGAAGAAAAGCATGGTCCTTGAAGTCCAACGGTTCTCCTTTCTCTGATACTACACCGTTACTAAATATCCAGTGAAGTATTGAGTATTCTTTTACATCTGGTTCATTTTGCATTTAATCATTTTGCTTCTCAGGAAACTCCGCACAGAACACATCCAAACTAGCGAAGATACTAGCGATAGATATAGCTGTTTCTAGTGCGATACGTTCCACTTTATAAGGGTCAATAATACCAGCCCAAATCATGTTTACAAGCTTCTTGCTCTTAAAATCATATCCTTTTCCTGTTGACTGGACTTCTCTTACTGTATTCTTTCTCCAAAATCCTTGGTTCATTCCTGCGTTCTTTTCCATTTGTAAGAAAGGTGCAACGAGTGCCTTCTTGAACATCGGGTCATCAATCATTCCTGCAACCTTTACTAAGGCACTTCCACCACCTGCTAATATCCCCTCATCAAGAGCAAGCATTGTCGAGTTTACAGAGTCTTCAATCTTATCTCGTTTCAAGCGTAGTTCGTCAATAGTAAATGCACCAACCTTAATGACACCTACACCACTTGTAAGCCCTGCTAGGCGTTCTTCTGCTACTTTACGGTCATACTCTACAACTTCATCGATAATGCCCTTAATAACGCTTATACGTTCATTTAGAGCCTGTTCGTTAGCGTGTCCACCAGACACAATAGTCTCATCTTTACTTACAATGATTGAGTTTGCTTGTCCAAGTACTTCAACACCTACTTTATCAAGCATAAGTCCTGATTCTTCGCTAACGACTGTTGCACCTGTTAGTACAGCTAGATCAATGAGAAAGTCTTTTTGTGCCTGTCCTTTGTATGGTGCTTGCACACAAGCGATATTCATAGCCCGTCTTTGATGATTGATTGCGAACGATGCACGTGCTTCACCCTCAATATCCATAGCAACAACGAGTAAGTCAGTCTTACCCTGTGCAACCATTGCTTCTAATACGTTCTTAATCTGAAAGTTTGTAGCAATACGTCTATCAGCAATAAGGATATACGGATTTGTTAGGACACAACGAGCTTTCTCTGGGTCGTTGATAAAGTCCTCGCTAATTAGCCCTTTCTTGAAACGCATACCTTTAACAATCTCAAGAGACAACTCTACTTTGTTACTTTCTTCAACTGTTATAACACCATTACGTCCAAGTTCTTTTACTGCCTTTGAGATAATGTCTGCCACTTCTTCATCAAGACTCTCAGTCATGGCGAGACGTTTAATATCATCATCAGATACTTCTCTTTTTAGTGTTGCAAGTAATTCAAGTGTACGAGTTAGTCCATTCTCTAGTCGTTCTACAATTTCTCGTTGGTCTTTACCTTTCTTGATTTCTTTGTATGCCTCATTAGCAAATGCACGAGCCAAGACAGCACTGGTTGTTCTACCAGAACCTGCTTTGTGGTGCATTTTATTTACAATCTTACGCATTAGACGATTACCCATTTGTTCCCATCGGTCTTCGATGTCAATCATATTTAAAATCTTTGCTCCGTCATCTGCAAAAATAGGGTCTAAATGTCCAGCGTCAAGGATTGCTCGCTTTCCAACCACACCAAGAGTAGGTGCGACTGCATCAGCAGTAATGTTCATTCCTTTTAGTATTCTCTTTGAGCCATCAGCTCCAAATAAAATCTTTTTCATTAGTTTATTTTCATAATTATATCTTCTAATTTGACAGCTTTCATAGTTTCTCCGTCAATAGTTACGTCTTCGCCACTTCCTTTAAGGAATAGTACTTTGTCGCCTATTTCTGGGTTTGAATCTGGCTTCGGTGTTCTAACAACTTCCCCTTTGTAAGTAAAACTATCTTGCACACTAGCGTAAGCTACAGCACCTTCTTCTTCTTTAACTCGTTTTAGTAAATAGTAATCGTTATACATAGTTATTTATTTTTTATTGCCTTATTATAAGTTTCTAAAAGTAATTCATTTGTCGCTCCCTTAAATGGAATTATACTTGCATAAGACATCATTTTCTCTCCAGATTTTGTATTATAAAATGCAACTTTATGCATTATCTTTGTTCCTGTTTCATCCATTAAATCAAAAGCATCTCCATCAGGTATACCCTTTATTTTTATAGGTTTTAATCTAGTATTATTTTTTTCCATATAGCATATCAAATCCAGTTTCAGTTGGCTGGATTAAATCGTTCTTATGTAATCGTCTATCCCGACAGACAGACGGACTTTTAATAAAAAACTTATCCTTAATCTTTTGTGTTATCAAGCGTACGTTCCATGTTCCACAATGCTTACTACGCCAGAACCTAAACGTGCCTCCAGTATTCCAGTCGTTCTGTTCTACTTTGACTATTCGCTTTGGAAAATAGTCTTTCTTACACACCTTGCAATAGAATATCTGTGCTGGGATTTCTTCGTTTACTTCAAGTTCGTTCTTGACTGCATCTCGTTGTGCTTGAATGTCACGATCTTCCCAAACCTTATGAAGTCTATTCTCAAGTTTTACTACGTCAGGATGTTCCATTATCGTAATTCCTTTAGCTTATCATTAAGTTTCTTATACCAAGGTTCCTGGTTCTTTAAATACTCATCTCGTTGGTTTTCAGACATCATTGGAATAAACTCAGCTTTGCCATTACCATTATTGGGAAGTTCTTTTATATCCTCCATAGGAATATCATCTAAAACAGATAAGTCTTTTTTAGATAGTTCCCATATCTTTTTAATCCTTTGTAGTATCATCTTTGTTGAGAATTAGATTTTTAAGGTTTTCATCATACGACCTAATGTTTTGTTGAAACTTTGGTTCAAAGAAGAAGTTGTAGACGTTTTCTTTTGTTATTTCTTTTGGTTCTTCACCATAAAGTCTTTTTATCTTATAAGCACTATCAAGATATTTATGTCTTACTGCGTAATCTGGTTCTACAATAGTTGATTCATCAGTTGATTTAATCGTCCGAGAAGCATTTAATCCTTCATTATGAACCCTTACTAAATCGTCATCTGATATACGTTCTGCTATTGACATTATGGCATTCTGTATTGCAGGTTTTTGCAAGTTTTCAACTGCGATACTTCCTGCTGTAGAATAGTCATCTGTATCATAGTTTTTCATAGCTGATTGAACCCCATTACCTGTTTTAATATAATCCTTTACAAATCCTCTCTGCTTCTTAGTTAGTTTCTGGAGTGGTGTTGTTTTCTTCTCCATTTTCAATATAAGGGCTTTCAACTTCTTCAGTTGGAGCTTTCTTCTTTAAAAGGAATAATGATGCTTGCTGAGATATTTGAGTGAGTGTTTTAACTTCTTTGATAGCAGGAAGATACATAGCATTATATTTATCTAAAACTGCTTTGATTTCTAGTTCTAATGCTTCTTTTTCTTTTTCTTCTAATGGTACAAGTGTAGTACCATCTATGAGTTTAATTTCTTCCATATTATATTTTTGATATTACTTCATCAATTATCTCTGCTTCACCGACCATTGGTTTGTATCCTGACTGTTGTAACAATTCTTTTGTTATGCCATGTAATTCAAGAGTAACTTCTTCATCGAGGAGTGTTTGTAGTTCTTTGTTGATAGTCTCAAGATCCTCTGTATTAAATTCGTACTTTGTACCATCTACCAAAGCTGGTTTACCTTCTTCGTCTTTTTTACAGAAAGTCGTATATATCTTGTTTCTTTCTTGTTGGAATAAAGCTGTTTTTTCTGTTAATTGCTTTAGAAAAGTATCTCTAACACGAGAGTCTTTTAAATCCAATACTCCCTCTGTTCCTTTTGTGTAATTATATAATGCTTCTAAACTAGATTTTTTTATTTGCATTTTTTAAAAATGGTTAAATTATAATATATATAATTATACCACCCTAATAATTTTACGCAATACTTTTAATCCCTAATAATTCTATCTCCCATGAGTCCGGTAGTTTCATTACCACACTACCGAACGCTGGTGATTTTCCCTTTTTACCAAGTCCGCTTTCAAAGTTGATTCGACCATTCGGAATATATAGTTTGCCCCCCCCCTACTGTGCTATGGAATCGTTTTGTAGTGAGAAATTCAATAGGAAAGAGGATATATATCTCATTCTTTGCTTTC
>JACCDG010078099.1_pt1 | contig 27160 bp, 20 predicted proteins | sample 7442471 | NCBI WGS metagenome assembly JACCDG01 (sample SAMN15323444, study PRJNA562643) | freshwater metagenome | isolation source: river surface water | place: USA:Blue River Watershed | collected 2017-08-17 | reverse complement strand
TTAAAATATCTGATTTCAAGGAATACACCGAAGATCTTTACGGGGAAGGTGACCGCGATCAATATTTTGGTACTAGCATGATCACCTCTGGCTTGAATTATAAAAAGAGCATCAATGAAAAGACTTTTATTTCTTCCACTTTAGCTTTCAGTCAAGAAAATCAAAATACGCGACATGAGTATTTAAAAGGCAGAAAGATGAATCCTACTGACTCAACTATTTCTTATGATGAGAAGTACTACATGATGGGCTATGGTTTCCAAGTACAAAAACTAAGTGGTTATACGGCTGTCAATCACAAATTCAACAAACAACATCTGATCAAAGCAGGTTTGAGTTTTGATTTAATCTCCATGGATTTTCAAGATTCTTGTTTGTACAACTTAGATAGTCTTGCCTTAGGTTTTGAAACCCGTTGGAATTATCAAGGTATGGCAGCGCTTATTCAGCCATTTGTTCAATGGAAATGGCGCGTTTCAGACAATATGGATGTCACCGCAGGAATCCACGCACAATATTTTACGCTAACCAATAGTATTAGCCCATTCGAACCGCGTTTGGGTTGGAAATACAAAATGGATAACGGACAAGCAGTTTTTGCTGGGGGCGGTCTTCACAGTATGATTCAGCCTTACTATACTTACGCTTATAAAGTTTTACCTGGTCAAGCAATGGGTCCTAATTCAAACATGAAAATGGATTTCTCCAGAAGTGCGCACTCGGGCATTGGCTATGAGAAATCGTTTAACAAAGGATTCAATATTAAAACAGAAGCCTATTATCAATATTTGTATAACATACCTGTGACAGTTGCACCTTCTTCTTTCTCGATGATCAATGTAGGTAGTGGTTTCTCTCGTTTGTTTGTAGACGAGCTTCAAAATACTGGTGATGGTTACAATTATGGATTGGAGCTTACCGTACAGAAATATTTTGACAAAACCTTCTTCTTTTTATTCTCTGGAACCGTTTATAATTCTCAATACAGAGGAAGCGACATGGTTTGGCGCAATACGTCATACAACGGAAATTATGTTGTGAATTTATTAGGTGGTAAAGAATTTAAAGTGGGCGAGCGCAGCATCATAGGAATTGGCGGTAAGGTTACTGCAGCTGGTGGTAAGCGCTATGGTTTAGTTGATGTTCAGACATCTACTGATATGAAAGAAATCATCTTCCAAGATTCTATGTTTAATGACTTACAATTCCGCGATTATTTTCGTGCGGATCTTAAAATCTCATGGCGTAAAAATGCCGATCGTGTAACACACGAGTTCGGTTTGGATTTGGTAAATATCCTTGGTACCAGAAACTTATTGACCTTGGCTTATCGTCCACCACTTACCCCTGCTGATTTTACTGCGCAACAAAACGGAACTTTCTTGCCATACTCTGAAAAAACTCAGTTGGGCTTCTTCCCGATTTTCTATTATAAAATCGACTTCAAAGCGGCAAAAAGATAGGCTACACAACGCAAATTCCTTTTAACTTTGCATTTCAATTGAAGCGCAATGAAAGGAATCTTAAGTTACCAATTAGTAGACCCTCAACTACCAAATTCAGAGGAGGGTTGGTTTATTGAAAATGAGCACGGAGCTTATAAAATAAACGACATTTCTATTAAAAAAATAGTGAGTGGACGCTATGCGGTATCTGAAGGATCTGAAGTTTTATTTGAGCTAGAGCCTAATTGTAAGGTTAGCGATCAAACAACGGTCAAGCATGCAGTAGTTGCCAAGTTGCATTTAGAAGAAGAAAACCCAACCAAAATCTTCTTAATAGATATCGATGGCACCATCTGTGACGATATCAAAAACGAAGAGAGTCATTTGTATCCTGGCGCCAAATTATTTCCAAATGCTTTGGAGGTCATTAACAAATGGTACAATGAAGGGCACATCATCACCTTTTTTACCGCTCGTGAAGCCAAAGACCGCGAGGTTACCGAACTTTGGTTGAAAGAAAATGGTTTCAACTATCATGGCCTGGTAATGGATAAACCGCGTATCAAAGACGGCCAAGAATACGTCTGGATTGACAACCGTAAAGTACGTGCCGTTACTTATATGGGCACGTGGTCTGAACTTACCGAAGTCGATGCAAAAATTAAGGTTTTTGCTTAAGCCTCTTTTCTTTTGAAAGCCAAAGAGCTTGCATTACTCCTAGACAAACAAGCTTACTCCGAGAGTAGCAGTATATTGCATTTTTATACACAGGATAAAGGCTACCAAACCTTTATTTTTAAAGGTGGTCTTAAAAAGAAAAAAGCGCTCAATCAGTTGGGGCTTTACGAACTCACGTATTTCAAAAGACCAGAATCTGATCTCGGCATCATCAATCAACTCGATTTTGCATGGTCTGCATTTCAGATGTATCAGCATCCACAGAAGGTTTTATTGGTATTTTTTGTGGCTGACATTCTCAAACAAACGCTGCGCCATCAAGGCCCAGACCCCACATTATTCGAATTTTTAAGCACACAAATTATTGGCTTAGAAACCAATAACAATGACAAATATTTCCCAACCTCTTTTCTAGCTCAGTACTTAATGATCATGGGCTATGCGCCGTTACTTGAAAACGAGCAGCCGAATCACTTTGATTTAAAAAGAGGCGTATTTGATGCGGCGCAATTAGAATCTATTGACTGCATCGATGATCCGGGTTTGGTTGCGTTTTTAAAAGCCCAATTTTGGCCTACTGCTGAGCCGCAATTTCAGAAAGAACACTTAAAAGCTGGTTTACAAATTTTAGTCAGGTACGCAGGCATGCACATTCCGGGGTTTCATCTAGATAAAACCTTAGAGATTCTTCACGAAACACTTTATAGTTAGCGTTTTCTTGCGAAAAAGTCTTTGAGTAATTGGCTGCATTCAGCCTCCATAATGCCGTTTTCAACTAAAGTTGCCGGATGATACAGTTGTGCACCTGTGGCGCTGGCTCCTCGTTTTGAATCGCGGGCGGCAAAAACTATTTTATCTATCTGAGACCAATACAAAGCGCCAGCACACATGCAGCAAGGTTCGAGCGTTACGTATAAAGTACATTCTTTGAGGTACTTCGCGCCGAGATATTGAGCAGCTGCCGTAATAGCCTGAATTTCTGCGTGGGCTGTAACATCGGTCAGTTGTTCCGTTAGGTTATGCCCGCGGGCAATAATTTGATTTTTACAGACAATAACAGCGCCTACAGGAACTTCATCGGCATCAAATGCCTTTTGCGCTTCCAAATAGGCTTGTTTCATAAAATATTCATCGTTGAACGGACTCAGCATGGCACAAGATTACAAACTTTCTAGTAATTTTCCGACATGAATTTAATGGACCTCTTTTTATTTGCACCACTCATTTATGGGGCCTATAAAGGTTACAAACGCGGGCTGATCATGTCCTTGTTTATGTTATTGGCAATTGTAGTGGGCTTATATGCTGCATTTCAACTCAATGATGTTTGCGTAGATTTCGGCGTAAAAACACTCAAATGGGAGAAAACCACGTTAGTTCCACTTTGTTTCGTGGTTTTATTTTTGGGCATTGGTGCTGGTGTATATTTTGGTGGCAAACTTTTAGAAACAGCCCTCAAGGTGGTCAAATTATCTATACTGAACAACCTAGCGGGTGCTTTACTCGGGATTTTACAATGGATATTTTTAATCGCTACGCTTTTGTTGTTTGTCCTTTCTTTAGACAGAAAGCAGTCACTCATTTCGGCGCAAAAAAGAAAAGAATCCTTAGCGATTCCGTTTTACACAAAGTTTTTACAGCTGGGTTTGCCAAGAGCGTCTGAAGCTTACTTATTCAAATCTTATCTAGAACAAGTCCCTGCATTCACAGATTCAAGCACCATTTTCGAACATGAAAACAATTAGTTTCTTCTTCTTTTTGACATTAACTCAGGTTGTGAATGCCCAAACTGCCTTTTACGCTGCGCCCAAGTCTAACAACTTTGATTTGCTTCAAGACCGTAAGGAAAAGACCATAAAGTCAGGCACATATTTTGGTTTGCAAAGTGGGCGTTTTTATGTTTTAGAGTACGGTTGGGAGCGCCAACGCAAAGTCAAACAGGGCTTTTTAAATCACAACACAACCGCTTTGCATCATGGTTTGAATGTTACGTATGATTTTTCCAAGCTGAATCCTGTAATCGGCTATGATCTAGGTTTTTGGCGTCGTACCGGAAATTTTGACCTCACTTATGGCCTCAATGCAGCCATCCGAACGGACTTGCGTCAGGTAAGACTTGGGGTATGCCCTACCGTGGGTATCAAAGTGTGGCAATTGCATGTTCAAACAGGGATGTATTTGTTAGCGCCGTTTTATGCCCTTAACGACAACACATTCAATTCTAATACCTTCTTCATTTCTGCCCGTTTTCTACTTGTTCAGGATAAAAAGGAACGGCCAGCAAGCCCACCCAAAGGCGCCTAATTTTTTTAAACAGGTAGATTTCAGTAAATTTCGTTGAATTTTATTGAAATGAAAAAACTCTACACACTGCTATTCGGCTTCATGTTGAGTGCATTTGCTTGGGCTCAAGCTCCGGTAGTCAGTATCACGGCAAGTAGTACTCAAGTTTGCTTAGGTAGTACACTCACGCTTACCGCAAACTCCAATATTCCGGGGTCGACTTTTTTGTGGTCAAATGGCGCCACTTCTAGTGCCATTTTTGTAAGCCCCAATTCCAATACAACATATTCTTGTATTGTTACGGCAAACGGGCTATCGAGTTCGGCAAATCAGGCCATTTCGGTACTTGCAAACCCAACAGCCAATGCGGGCACTGACTTCACAAAAACATGTGTGAGCAATGCCAACGGTGCTTTTATCGGCATGACAGCTCAACCTGGTGTTACCTACAGTTGGTCACCGAGTGCTGGCCTAAGTTCAGGCACTGCTGCCAACCCAACCGCGAATCCAACGGCAACCACTACTTATACTTTAACGGCAACCCACACGCAGTCTGGCTGTGTAGCTACAGACGCTGTTGTTGTAACAGTTAACCAGACGTCACCAATCGCTGATGCAGGCCTCGATGGTGAAAAAACTTGTGCTCAAAACAGCACTGGTGTTCAAATAGGCGCGCTTCCACAAAGTGGCCAAACCTACGCCTGGACGCCAAGCACTGGCCTCAGTGCTACGGGTGTTGCTAACCCAATCGCCAACCCAAGCACTACCACCAACTATACACTTACAGCAACCAATGTTGCCAATGGTTGTACAGCCACGGATCAAGTTTTAGTGAGCGTCAATACGACCTTACCTACAGCTAATGCCGGCCTTGATTTTACCAAAACATGTATTTCAAACGTTAACGGATTGGCCATTGGGCAAGTAACAGCAAGTGGTGTTACCTACAGTTGGTCGCCAAGCACGGGCCTAAGTTCTGCAACGGCGTCAAACCCTACAGCAAACCCAAGTGCAACGACAACCTATACGCTCACGGCTACTCAAGTGAGTAGTGGCTGTACGGCCACCGATCAAGTGTTAGTAACCGTGAATCAGCAAGTACCAGTAGCAAACGCAGGTTTGGATTTACTGAAAACGTGTACGCAAAATACGGCAGGTGCAACACTAGGCAGCGCAGCACTTACAGGTTGCACTTACAGCTGGAGCCCAAGCACGGGCCTCAGCAGTGCCACCACCAGCACGCCTTTTGCGAACCCATCCCAAATCACAACCTATACGGTTACGGTAACCCAAACATCATCGGGCTGTACGTCCACAGACCAAATGACTTTTGATGTCAATGTGGCTACGCCAACAGCAAATGCAGGTGTCGACTTCAACAAAACATGTTTGCAAAACACCAATGGCCTACAAATCGGTAGCACCGCAGTGGCAGGCTACACCTACAATTGGTTCCCGACACTTGGTTTATCGAGCTCAGCAATATCAAACCCGATAGCCAACCCCACACAAAGCACCTCATACTTACTTACGGTCACCGACCAAGTTTCTGGATGTACGGCCACAGATCAAGTTGCGGTAACTGTTAACACCACGGCACCCACAGCCAATGCGGGTGCTGACTTCACAAAAACATGTGTGAATAATACAGCAGGGCTATTAATAGGCGCAGGAACCACAGCCGGGAACACGTACAGCTGGTCTCCGAGTACAGGTTTATCGAGCGCAACGATTTCAAACCCACTTGCAAATCCAAGTGTAACTACTACTTACACACTAACAGTAAATAATCCGGCTACGGGTTGTTCGGCAACGGATGTTGTCATAGTAACCGTAAATCAAACACCACCTCTTGCTGCAGCAGGCCCTGACTTCCTAAAAAATTGCTATCAGAATTTTACTGGAAGTGTGATTGGAATGACACCCTTTACAGGAAACTCATATCAATGGAGCCCAATTGCAGGTCTCAATTTTGCCACAGCGGCTAATCCACTTGCTAACCCAGCCATAACAACTACTTATACACTTACCGTAACTAATGTTGCCAATGGTTGTGTGGCCACGGATCAGATCATTGTAACGGTTGACATTGCGGCACCAAGTGCCAATGCAGGAAACGATTTTTCAATTAATTGTTTTGGAAATTCAGCGGGTGCCTCTATTGGGATGAACCCAGCTCCGGGCATGACTTATTCTTGGACACCAGTTGCTGGTTTAAGCACCACAGCAACAGCAAATACTTGGGCCAATCCGAGCCAAACCACAACGTATACACTCACCGCTTTAAATCCTATAAATGGATGTTCAACAACAGACCAAGTGTTGGTCTCTGTGAATTTAACTACGCCTATTGCCAATGCTGGTCCAGATAAACTTAAAAATTGTAGCATCAATACCTCAGGTGCACAAATCGGAACACTAGCTCAGGCTCAAACGAATTACAGTTGGTATCCAACAACTGCACTTTCTACGCCAAATGCTGCTCAAACTTGGGCTAATCCGTCGCAGTCTATGTGGTATGTGCTCACGGCTACCAATTGGGCAAGCGGTTGTACAGATATCGATTCTGTTTATTTTGAAGTCAATGTGGTTCAACCCATCATTGAAGCAGGGCTTAACCAAAGCGTTTGCCTCGGTGATTCCATTTTAGTCTCCGCAACTTATCCGACAGGAACTCAGATGAGTTGGAACAATGGCATTCAAAATAATCAGTATTTCATTCCTACGGCTTCACAATATTATACGCTCACGGTTATTGCCACCAATGGTTGTCAGAGTCAAGATTCGCTTTTTGTTCAAGTAAATCCTTTGCCAGCTATCTATGCAGGCCAAGATATTGAGGTTTGTGCGGGGCAAACGGTTACTTTAGCGGGTAGTTTCGGCACCATCTATTATTGGTCTGGTGGCATTCAAAATGGTGTGTCATTCATCCCTACTACTAGCGGTGCGTATTCCGTTACTGGCCTTGACATCAATGGTTGCCAAAATACTGACCTTGTTTTGGTTACAGTTCAAGCCAATCCAGTTGTTAGCGCAGGTGTGGATCCAGCGCTTTGCTTGGGTGATTCCGTTTTGTTGTCAGCCACTGGCGCCTTGAATTATTCATGGTCAAACGGCATGGCAAATGGAAGCTATATCACACCAAATTTCACGACACTTTTAGAAGTCACCGGCACCAATCAGTTTGGTTGTACGGGTTCAGATTTATTTGAGATTACAGTGAATCAACCCACCTTTTCTACCTTAAATGTAGTTTTCCAAGGTCCTTATACCTTAAATGGAATTACTTACAACCAAAGTGGTACATACACGCAAGTAATTCCGAATGCGGCAGGTTGCGACAGTACCATTGCGCTCAATTATGAATTGGTAGACGTGGGTGTTGAAGATATTGCACTTCAAACCATTGAGGCTTATCCAAATCCGTTCAATGACCAAATCTGGATGACCTATAATGAAAATTTAGTTGGCGAAGCACTATTTGTCTTAGACCTCAGCGGCAGAGTGCTTGAGCAATATGAGTTGCGTGCTGATCTGAAAATGCAGCTCGAGTTAGGCGCGTTTCCAACGGGTACTTATTTACTAAGCACCCGGAAAACACTACCGATAAGAATCGTTAAATTATAAATCGAACTTGATACCTTGCGCTAAAGGCAAAGAGTCAGAGTAATTGATGGTATTGGTCTGACGACGCATGTAAACTTTCCATGCATCTGAACCAGACTCACGGCCACCACCTGTTTCTTTTTCACCACCAAAAGCACCACCAATTTCGGCACCTGATGTTCCGATATTGACATTGGCAATTCCGCAGTCTGAACCAGCAGCTGATAAGAATGCTTCAGATTCTTTGAGGTCATTGGTCATGATCGCTGAAGACAAGCCCTGTGGCACCCCATTTTGAAGCGCAATGGCATTTTCAATACCACCGCTGTATTTCATGATGTATAAAATAGGAGCAAAAGTTTCGTGCTGAACGATAGCAAAATGATTTTCAGCTTCGATGATGCATGGTTTTACATAGCAACCCGATTCATAACCTTCGCCAGTTAGCACTCCACCTTCAACAATGACTTTTCCACCTTCTTTTTGAGCAGCATCAATAGCTGTTAGGTAATTGTTTACCGCATCTTGATCAATTAGTGGGCCCACGTGGTTGTTCTGATCAAGTGGATTACCGATACGCAATTGCTTATAAGCAGCAGAAAGGGCGTCACGCACTTTATCAAAAACACTTTCGTGGATGATCAAACGGCGAGTTGAAGTACAGCGTTGACCTGCTGTTCCGACGGCACCGAATACAGCACCTGGCACCACCATTTTGAGGTCAGCACTTGGTGTAATGATAATGGCGTTGTTGCCCCCTAATTCTAATAAAGAACGACCTAAACGCTGACCAACAGCAGCACCAACAGATTTACCCATGCGAGTAGAACCTGTAGCAGAAACCAAAGGAACGCGTGGGTCATTGGCCATGAGTTTGCCAATTTCGCCATCACCGATCACTAAACCAGAAACACCCTCAGGTACGTCATTGGCTGCAAAAACTTCTTGTGCAATGCGTTGACAAGCAATGGCTGTAAGTGGTGTTTTTTCGGATGGTTTCCAAACACAAACATCACCACAAACCCATGCTAGAGCTGTATTCCAGTTCCAAACAGCAACTGGGAAGTTAAATGCAGAAATGATACCGACAATTCCGAGCGGATGGTATTGCTCGTACATGCGGTGATTTGGGCGCTCAGAGTGCATGGTTAAACCGTACAATTGGCGAGAAAGACCTACTGCAAAATCACAGATGTCAATCATTTCTTGAACTTCGCCAAGACCTTCTTGTAAGGATTTCCCCATTTCATAAGAAACGAGTTTCCCTAGTGGTTCTTTATAAAAACGAATGCGCTCGGCAAGTTGTCTGACAACTTCACCGCGTTTTGGCGCAGGTACTTTTCTCCATTCTACAAATGCAGCTTGTGCTTTCTCAATGACCTGATTGTATTGATCAGGTGTAGCCATTGTTACATGTGCAATAACTTGCGCATCTACTGGTGAAACAGAAGCAATTTGAGCACCTGTTGAAGTAAGCCAATTGGCACCTGTTGAAGCACCTTGGTTATTTTCTTGGATCCCTAATTGACCCAGAATTTCTTTAATTTCAGCTTGAAGAGACATATTTGGTTGATTTGCAGACAAAGGTAGGGAATTTTTATTGTGTAACTTTGTAACATGAATGACCTTTCTACCGATCCAATTTGTGCCTTAGCTACTGCTAGTGGAATGGGGGCAATCGCTGTCATTCGTATATCAGGCAAGGGTTCAAAAGCATTGGTGTCAAAAGCCTTTTCAAAAGACCTCACCGCGCTTCCTACTCATACCGTTCATTTGGGTTGGATGCTGGGCGCCAATGGCGATCGTCTAGACGAAGTGCTGGCCACGCTCTTTGACCATGGTAAAAGTTTTACAGGAGAAGAGAGTGTAGAATTGGCTTGTCATGGCTCTACTTTTATTCAACAATTATTACTCCAACGACTTGCCGAATTGGGCTGTCGCCTAGCCGAACCCGGCGAATTCACGAAGCGTGCTTTTCTCAATGGCCGTCTGGATCTTTCTCAGGCCGAAGCTGTTGCCGATTTAATTGCAGCGCAATCCAAGCAAGCACATCAAGTGGCCTTGCAACAACTGCGTGGTCGTTTTTCTTCTGAGCTACAACAACTCCGAGAGCAACTCATTCAATTTGCAGCACTCATCGAACTCGAACTCGATTTCGGGGAAGAAGATGTCGAATTTGCAGACCGCACAGCACTCAAACTTCTTGTAGCAGAAGTCTTGAAAATGGTACGCCGTTTGGCTGCTTCTTTCGAACTCGGAAATGCCATCAAAAACGGGGTTCCAGTAGCAATTGTAGGGGCACCCAATACTGGTAAAAGCACACTGTTAAACCAACTTTTGGGTGAAGACCGCGCCATTGTCTCAGACATTGCTGGCACCACTCGCGATGTCATTGAAGAGGTGCTCAATATTGAAGGCATCCAATTTAGGCTCATCGACACAGCGGGCATCCGAGAAACCACTGAAACAATCGAAGCTTTGGGCATCGAGCGCTCTCAGCAAAAAATTGAACAAGCTAAAATTGTCTTGTGCCTTACCGATGCAAGTGATAGCACAAATTTTACCGAGACTACTGCCTGGGTCACGTCTTTAAAAACTTTGCATTCCGACAAGCATATTCTTTTAGTTCAGAACAAAGCAGACCTAAAATCTTCCATTGATGAAGACCCAAATGCTTTTGATTTACAAATGAGCGCCCTCACAGGAAATGGTGTTGCTGAACTCAAAGCTAAACTTGTTGCGCTCGTACTTGGCGACTATAATGTCCAAGACGAAACCATCGTTTCCAACGCGCGCCACCACGCCGCATTGTTACAAACTGCTGCCGCTCTCGAACGCGCCCAAGAAGGCCTTTACGGTCACACCACCGCTGACTTCATCGCCATGGACATCCGCGAAGCCATGCGTCAGTTAGGCCACATCACCGGCCAAATAGACGTCGACACCGACATCCTCGGCGCCATCTTTAGTAAGTTCTGTATCGGCAAATAATTACCTACCTTCGTATCTAAATTTTTAACCCTATGAAACTGCGTGTACTCGTTTTATTTTGTGTAGCTATTTTGGGCCTAAAGCCAGTGCTGGCTGAAGAAGGCATGTTGATTCCGTCTTTGATTGCGGCGTTTGAAAACGACATGAAGGCCAAGGGCATGAAGCTCAGTGCGGCGGATATTTATAGTGTAAACAGCACCAGCCTGAAAGATGCTATTTTTCAGTTTGGAGGTGGGTGTACGGCAGAGCTCGTTTCTGATAAAGGCTTGCTCTTGACCAACCACCATTGTGGCTACGGCCAGATTCAGGCGCACAGTTCTTTGGAACACGATTATTTGAAAAATGGTTTTTGGGCTAAAAATTTAGCAGAAGAATTGCCTAACCCAGGTTTAACTGCAACGCGCATTGTCCGCATAGAAGATGTAACAGCAGCTGTTTTGGCCGGTGCCAGTTCAAAAGCAGATCAAGCTACAATAGCAGCAAATATCAAGAAATTGGTGGCAGCTGCAATTGCAGGCACTCATTTTGAGGCAGAAATCAAGGCGTTTAATTATGGCAACGACTATTATATGATGGTCAAAGAAACGTTTACCGATGTGCGTTTTGTAGGCACCCCGCCGAATTCTATCGGTAAGTTTGGTGGCGACACTGACAACTGGGTTTGGCCACGACATACAGGTGATTTTTCTGTATTTAGAATTTATGCGGGTAAAGACAACAAGCCGGCAACATTTTCTAATGACAACCAACCCTACAAACCTTTACATTATTTACCAATTTCATTCAAGGACCGCAAAGAAGGAGACTTCACGATGGTATACGGCTTTCCGGGCACCACTGAACAGCATGTGGTTTCTGAATACTTGAAATTTATCATTGAACAAGAGCGCCCAGCGCGCATCGAAATGCGCAATCATTCGCTAGCCGCCATCGATGCAGGTATGAAAGCAACTGACCTCACCCGTATTCAGTATTCAGCAAAGCAAGCCAGTATTGCCAATGCCTGGAAAAAATGGATTGGACAAGTAGAAGGCTTAAAAAACTTGAATGCCTATCAAGTCAAGCTGGATTACGAAGCGCGTTATTTAGCCAAAGCGGCTACGCAGCCGGCTTGGAGCAAATATGCCGAAGCACTAAATAAGCTGAATGCCATGATGGCGGAAGGCACCAAAACAGAATACAAATATGCCATAGGTGTAGAGTATTTCTCTGTGGGCCCAGAGTATTTCAAAATGGTTCGAGGCCTTGAAGACTTATTAGCAAATTATGCAAAGTATGAAGCCAATAAAGAGTTGGCGACTGTTATTGCTAAAATTCAAACAAGTGCCGATGGCTTTTTCAAAAATTATAATTCAGCTGTAGATCGTCAGATCTTTTTAGACCTTACCAAGCTTTACCTGCAATACAGTGGACAACAATTAACAGGTAAAACGGTAGAGGAGCTCACTGAAGAAATTTATACGAAATCAATTTATACAGATGCAGCCCGTATGAAGGCATTTTTGGATGGTTTTGGCGCAAAATCAGTGAAAAAACTGCAAAAAGACCCTGGTTTTGTTCATTTTTATCAGTTTTTTACTCCTTTTAGAAATGAAATAGTACCAGCCTACAAGAATTTTCAGATCGATGTCAATCAATGGATGCAAATCTATGTCGAAGGTAAATACACCATGTTCCCAACAGATAAACACTGGCCAGATGCCAACTCTACTTTGCGTATAACATACGGCCAGCTCGAAGGATCAGCCCCGACAGACGGCATGCGCTACACCGAGCACACCACCCTCGACGGCATCATTACTAAATACAATACAGGAAACCCAGATTTTGAGTTATTGCCGCGCATGCTAGAATTGCACGCCGCTAAAAACTACGGGCCTTATGCGCAGGGCGATGACCTTTGGGTTTGTTTTACTGGCTCGAATCATACGACCGGCGGCAATTCGGGCTCTCCGGTTCTCGATGAAAACGGCTACCTCATGGGCCTCAATTTTGACCGCAGTTGGGAGAGCACCATGAGCGATTATTTATTTGATCCAAACCGTTGTAGAAACATTGTGGTGGATATCCGCTACGTTCTTTGGGTCATGGATATTTACTCAGGCGCCAAACACTTGGTCGATGAGATGACCTTAATGAAAGAATAAATCTATATTTGCTTTTTATTTTGAACCCTATTGCCCTTCCTCGAATGAAGAATTTCTTATTATTCCTGCTTTTCGGATTCACTTTCACCTTTTCCGGACTCGCCAACAAAGATCTAGCTATTCCTGTTTCTCAAAAAATCGAAGGATTTCTAGTCGATTACAAAACCAAAGCTGAGGTGGAAGAAGTAGAGGTTCAACTTACTTCTTTGGTAACAGGTAAAGTATATACCTCAGAAACCGACGAAAACGGAAAGTTTACCTTCAGAAATGTCCCTATCGGTAAATCTAAATTAAGTCTCATCGACAAAGATTACCGCGCAACTACATTAAAAGTATTTGAAACCAATGCCAAAGAGCACTTGGTACACTACACATTCAGCAAAACACAGCCCTTTACTGCTCAATTAAAAGTTTCTTGGTTATTTAACTGGGGTGATCGCGAAATCACCGTAAACGGTAAAAAAATTGTCAAAGAGCATTATTGGTCTCACATGACAGCTCGTGTTGTTTTGATCATTTACGGCTTATGCTTGGTCTTGATTTTCTTCTACAGTGTCATTCAAATGAGTTTGGCTATTGCTTATGTGCGCAACAGAAAGAAGCAACAAGCCCGCGTTACACCACCTTTTGATTTGGCAAATGCACCAAAAGTAACGGTTCAATTGCCAATGTTTAACGAAATGTATGTAGCAGAGCGTATCATTGAAACTTGTGCTGAAATTGATTACCCCCGCGATAAATTTCAGATTCAGGTCCTCGATGACTCCACAGATGAAACCAAAGAAATCATTGCTAAGAAATGTGCTGAGGTAGCAGCAAGGGGTATTAACATCCAACACGTACACCGCGTAGACCGAACTGGTTACAAAGCGGGGGCCCTTGATGCCGCTATGGATAAAGTAGAAGGCGAGTTCATTGCCATCTTTGATGCCGATTTTGTCCCGAGCAAAGACTTTTTATTACGCACCATTCCTTATTTCACAGAAAATATCGGGGTGGTTCAAACGCGTTGGGGACACCTCAACAAAGATTACTCTTTACTTACCGAACTTCAAGCATTTGGACTCAACGGACACTTTGCCATTGAGCAAGGAGGTCGCAATGCCAGTGGACACTACATCAATTTCAACGGAACAGCAGGTGTTTGGCGCCGAGCAACTATTGATGACGCAGGTGGTTGGGAACACGACACCATTACCGAAGACCTCGACTTAAGTTACCGCGCTCAGATGAAGGGCTGGCAATTTGTTTATCTAGAAGAAGTAGAGTCTCCGGCAGAATTACCAATCACGATGTCTGCACTCAAGAGTCAGCAACACCGCTGGATGAAAGGTGGCGCCGAAGTTTTCATAAAAATGTGGAAACGTTTGGCAACTACCAGAGGTTTGAAATTTTCAGATCGCGTACACGGTTTGGCGCATTTGTTCAATTCAAGTGTATTTTTCTTTATCCTGATTTTGTCTTTATTGAGTTTGGCAGTGTTGCACATCAAAGATTCTTTCTCTGACCTCAATATTTACATCAAGTACGGAATGTATTTCTTCTCGAGTACAATTTTCTTGGGCTTCTATTACTGGAATTCTTTCCGCGACAAGAAAGGCAACTTCTTTGGTGATCTTGTTCGCTTTTTAGCGCGTTTTGTCCAATTCTTGACCGTTTCTATGGCATTAGGTCTTAGCAATGCGGTAGCGGTCATCGAAGGTTATTTAGGCATCAAGAGTTCTTTTGTACGCACCCCTAAGTTTAACGTGGCTAAAAAGGATGAATTCAAAGGAAACAAGTACGACAAAAAGAGCCTGTCCATCATCAATATTTTGGAAGGGATCTTTATGGTAACCTTTGGCTTTACAGCTGTAAATAGGGCTTTATACGGAGATTTAGGAATGGTGCCATTCCATTTAATGTTAGCGATTGGTTACGGAATCATTTTCTTTAATACGCTTAAAGAAAACCGAGCGCCACAGGGCTAATTATTCTTTTACAATACTGAGACTTTCGAGTCTTGGCTCGTATTTCCCGCTCCTAAACTGAAAGGTGCTTCGAAAGCTATTTCCCTTACAGACATAAGAACCAATAGTTGTTCCGTTGCCGTCTATGGACTTGCTGTTTTTGTAACGGAATACAAACGTTCCTTTAGGGTATTTTTGAAAAAAGCTCGTTAGAATCATTTCGGCTTGTGCTAAAGGAAAAGCGCCCTCAGTGCCCGGCAGTTGCAGTACAATTTTATCTTTGCCTAAACTAATGATAGAATGTGAATCGTTGGATTCCATTCCTTTCTGAATCACAGAGTAAGGAATATCACTACTGAGGCCAATAGCAATAAGTAATCCGGCGAATAAATTGTAAATTACATTCATGCCACAAACTTAACAAAAATGATGCCGCAAATTTCTCTAAATTTGTAGCAATTACTAGCCAAATGAAAGCACAGCAAGACCAACTCGTCATATACAATAGCCTTAAAGGTGAAAAAGAAGTGTTCACGCCTCTAGTTGAGGGTCATATTGGCATGTATGTTTGTGGTCCAACGTTGTACAGCGAGCCACATATGGGCAATATGCGTACTTTCATCAATTTCGACCTTATTTACCGTTATCTATTGCATTTGGGTTTTTCTGTGAAGTATGTCCGAAATATTACCGATGCAGGCCACATTACCAATTCAGCAGGTCAAGAGGTTGACAGCATTGGCGAAGCTGCAAAAGCCGCACAAATGCAATCTTTAGAGATTGTCTATAAATATGCAGTTAAGTTTCAAGAATTGCAGCGCATTTATAATTTGTTGCCTCCAAGTATTGAACCAACTGCTACCCAGCACATCCAAGAGCAAATTGAAATCATTGAGCAAATTTTGGCAAACGGCTATGCCTATGAAGTCAATGGCTCGGTCTATTTTGATACGCGTCGTTATATGCAAGATTACCATTACGGGATCTTGAGCGGCAGAAAGGTAGACGAACTTGAAAATGAGACACGTGCCTTGAATGCCCAAGATGAAAAACGCTTCTTTGCCGATTTCGCATTATGGAAACGCGCAAACCCCAACGACATGCAAATTTGGCGTTCGCCTTGGGGTAACGGAAATCCTGGTTGGCATATTGAGTGTACGGCCATGAGCACTAAGTATTTAGGCAAGCAGTTTGACATCCATGGCGGTGGTATGGACCTCAAGTTTCCGCATCACGAAGATGAAATTGCTCAAAGCTGCGGTTCTTTTGGTTGCAACCCTGCTCGTTACTGGATGCATGCCAACATGCTCAATGTCAATGGTCAAAAGATGTCTAAGTCTTTTGGTAATTACTTTTTACCGAAGCAAATTCTAGATGGCACTACGGGGCTCTTCGAAAAATCATATGCTGCTAATGTGGTACGCTTCTTTATGATGCAAGCACATTACCGCAGCAACCTTGATTTCACGCAAGAAGCCTTAAACGCGGCTGAAAAAGGCTTATCTAAACTGACAGATGCACTTGCCACACTGACGCGCTTGCAAGGTGCCGAAAAGTCTTCTTTTGATGTGGAGGCTTTAGTGGCTACGTTCTACAAAGCCATGAACGACGACTTCAATGCGCCTATTCTAGTTGCCAATCTTTTTGAAGCTACACGCCTGATTAATTTGGTAAATGATGGCAAAGAACAAATATCAGTAACAGACCTCGCTTTACTCAAAGAGAAAATGGAGGCCTTTGTTTTTGATGTTTTGGGTCTGCAACAAGAAAACGGCAATTCAGAAACACGCTTGGCGCCAGTTATGGACCTTGTACTCGATTTGCGTCAGCAGGCCAGAACAAATAAAGACTGGACAACCTCAGATCAAATTAGAGATGGTTTGGCCAAAGCCGGAATTGTCGTGAAAGATGGCAAGGAAGGTACTACTTGGAGCTAAACGCTTGACTAATTAATTTTTAGCACTTTGGATATTAGCTTCAATGCCATTCCAGAGTTGAAAACGTTTTTCAAGGGCTAAAATTGAAACTTCTTGTGCTTCTTGCCACTTGGTGGCATCTGATCCACAAATTTCTTCCATCATTTTCAAAGAAATAGGACCGTGGTCATCGCCGTCTACTTCAATATGGCGCTCAAGGTAATAAAGTAGTTTGTCAATGTTGCTTTGCCCTTGCCCTTGCATTTCGCGCAAGATTTCTATAAACATATCTGGGATGAGGTCTTCGCGGCCAAATGTAAACAATGCAGCAATTTTGTGGAGTTGCCCTGAATCAATCACTTCAAAGGTAAAGCGCACAAACTCACGGGTTTCTTCATTGATTTCTAGTTGGTATAGCGCTTCATCTAGTTTCTTACCGTAAGAAAGCCATTCAGTAAGTTGATGGATTGGCATCGTTTGGGCGCCAATTTGTTGCATGGCCTCAAGGTACATTTCGAAATGGCTCAGGACTTTACCGTCTTTATCTTGGTCTGATTCTTCTCCGAGAACGATTTCATTAATGAAACGACGCGTGGTTGGTGAACCTTTTGGTGACCAAGGCACTTCAACACAAGTGAGCTCGCGTTGCAAGGCTTTCAGCAGACTCATGAAATCCCAGACGGCAAAAATATGTTGTTCCATGAAGAGTTGGAAATCTTCAATGCGCTCAATTTGGGCATACATCGGATGCGCCAAAAGACGTTCTCTTGCTGGTTGAATTGCTGCTTGCAATTGTTCAGTTTGTGTGCTCATGATTTCAGAACAAATAAAAAATCAATTAGTTGAGCTTAATGCCAAGTTCTTTTAATTGTGCGTCATTTAAGGGTGATGGCGCATCAATCATGGTGTCACGGCCTGAATTATTTTTAGGGAAAGCAATGTAGTCACGGATAGATTCTGAGCCTCCCATGGTTGCGACCAAACGATCGAGACCAAAGGCCAAACCGCCGTGTGGAGGAGCACCATATTCAAATGCAGACATCAAGAAACCAAATTGCGCTTGCGCCTCTTCTTTGGTAAAACCAAGAAGGTCAAACATGCGTGATTGCAGGTCGCGGTCATGGATACGAATAGAACCACCGCCAAGCTCAACGCCGTTCATGGCGAGGTCATAGGCATTGGCACGCACCTTTCCAGGATCGGTGTCAATGAGGTGCATGTCTTCTGGTTTAGGGGAAGTGAAGGGGTGGTGCATGGCATGGTAGCGTCCGCTTTCTTCGTCCCATTCGAGTAAAGGAAAATCTAGGACCCAAAGTGGCTTGAATTCATTAGGGTTGCGCAAACCTAGTTCCGTTCCTAAATGTAAGCGCAACTCATTGAGTTGTTTGCGTGTTTTGGCGAGGTCTCCGGAAAGTAAAAGCAAAAGATCTCCTGGCTTGGCACCTGCGAGGTTGGCCATTGCTTTGAGATCTTCTTCTGTATAGAATTTATCAACGCTTGATTTAAAGCTACCGTCAGTGTTACACTTGATATAAACCAAGCCTTTGGCGCCAATTTGTGGGCGTTTTACCCATTCTGTGAGTTCGTCGAGTTGTTTGCGGGTATATTCGGAACAACCTTCGACATTGATGGCTAAAACAGCCTCGGCGCTATTGAAGACGACGAAATCTTTGCTTTGTGCAAGTGCTGTAAGATCAACGAACTCCATCCCAAAACGAATATCTGGTTTGTCAGAGCCATAGCGCTCCATGGCTTCTGCGTAGGTCATGCGTGGGAAAGCACCTTCAAACTTGACACCGCGAACGGTTTCAAACAGGTGTTTGATGAGCCCTTCAAACATGTTGAGGATGTCGTTTTGTTCAACAAAGGCCATCTCGCAGTCGATTTGGGTAAACTCAGGCTGACGGTCTGCGCGAAGGTCTTCGTCACGGAAGCACTTGACAATTTGGTAGTAGCGGTCAAAGCCACTCACCATGAGCAACTGCTTAAAAGTTTGTGGTGATTGCGGCAAAGCATAAAACTGACCTTCGTTCATGCGGCTAGGTACTACGAAGTCACGCGCGCCTTCTGGCGTAGACTTGATAAGAACCGGAGTTTCGACATCTAAAAAGTCTTTGGAGTCGAGGTATTTGCGTGTTTCAAGTGCAACTTGATTGCGCAAACGCAATTTTTGCTGAACAGGACCTCTTCTTAGGTCGAGGTAGCGGTATTGCATGCGCAGCTCGTCGCCGCCGTCTGTTTCGTCTTCGATGGTAAATGGCGGAAGTTTAGCCGCATTGAGTATGGTAAGTTTACCGACAAGAATTTCGACCTCACCGGTTGGCATATTTTTATTCTTGCTGCTGCGCTCAATGACTTGCCCTTCAATTTGAATCACGAATTCACGACCCAATTTTCTAGCTTGCTCACAAAGCGCTGCATTAGACTCCATGTTGAAAGCCAATTGGGTGATGCCATAGCGGTCACGGAGGTCCAGGAAAGTCATGCCACCGAGGTCTCGGGAGCGCTGAACCCAGCCAGCTAAAGTTACGTTGGTTCCGACATGTTCTAATCTGAGTTCTCCGCAGGTGTGTGAGCGATACATAGCTTTGTTTTTGAAGCAACAAAGGTAAGCAATCTCGGTTAAAACCCGTCTCGCTTAAGGTAGGAAGTATCGATCAAGGCATCAAAAAATGCAAGCAATTGTTTTTTCTCTTGAGAACTCAGCTGAAAGGGCTGAATGCTAGGGTCTTGAAGTGAATGTTTAGCTCCGCCTTTTTGATAATGGGCAAGTACGTCAGAAAGGCTGTTTAAGCTGCCGTCATGCATGTAGGGGAAGGTAAGCGGAAGATTTCTCAAGGAAGGAATCTTGAACTTTCCGATATCCGATGAATCGTGATAGATTCTGAAGCGACCCTGATCTGTTTTGCCCTCATAACTTGCATATAAGCCATTGTTGGCGGCTTCGTAGGTTGTAAAATAAGGTGCCGGATGACACTGCGTACAATAGAGCTTTTCTGAAAAGAGTTTCCAACCTGCTTTTTGCGCCGCTGTAAGCGCTCTGTCGTCACCTTTCATGTAACGGTCAAAAGGGGCATTCATCGAGAGTAAACTTCTTTCAAATGCGGCAATGCTTCGGGTCAGGACCCAGGCATCAAATTCTCGGTTGTAAATGCTTTTGGCAGCGGCTTGGTATTCAGGGATTTTGCGAAGTTGCCCGATGAGCACCTTCATGTTATGACCCATTTCAACGGCCTCCTGTATGGGTACAATTACCTGAAGCTCTAATGACTCGAGGTGTGCATCAAACATGGCTGTTTTTAAAAAAGCTGCATTGAGAATACTGGGTGCATTGCGCTCGCTGAGCTGCCCCTTGATGCCTTTGCTTTTTGGTAAGTTGTCTGTAAAGGCCTTGTTCGGGTCATGGCAACTTGCACAAGAAATACTGCCATCTAAAGACAAGCGCTTGTCAAAAAAAAGTTGTCTGCCTAGGGCAATTTTGGCAAGGCTTTGAGGATTATCTGAAGGTGTAGGAACAACAATACTTGCATTGAGGTCTTGACTTGAGCCGCAGCGAAGGATGCCGAACCCAAGCAAAATAATTATGGCGCAAATACCAAATGCCTTTGTCATTAGAAATACAAACGCTGTGTCTGTGAGCCTGTTGAGCTGCTGATTTTCAATAAATAAATGCCATGTGGGAACGCCGCACTATTCATTTCGAATTGGGCTTGCTGCAGTTCTTTACTCAGTAAAATTTTGCCCTGTGCATCGGAAATTTCTAAATGCATAGGCTTGTTAATTTCCAACCCTGTAATTTGTAGTAAGCCGTTGTTATTGAGAATTTTAATTGGACTTTGTCCTATATTTTCAATGCTTGCTTCGGCATCCAGAGCAAAGACGTTTTGTGTGTTGACATTTTGCATCACGGTCATGTTTAGCCCCGTTTCTTCGTGCAGAATCCCTACACTTGCTAGCGTAATGTTATTGAGCCATCGATCAACGTGGCAATTGAGGTGCAGGTCAATTTGGTTGCCTAAATTGGTTTGAATAACGGGCATACCGACCAATTGTTGGTTGTTATTACCGAGGTTATGTAGTTCAAAATAACTATTTGGAACGTTATCGTTGTTGGAGTCAGCTTTGCCCCCAACGATCATGTGCATGTAGCCAAAAGACCAACCCCAATACATAGAGGGCATTTGAAAACTGAGTGGGTGTGTTTCGGGGTAAGTTGAAATGTCTTGCGCCAAAGCCCCGGCTTGTGTATTATAGCGTTTTGGAACCCCAACTGTAAAACCGATAGAGTCAATTTGATTGACATTTAAATACCCTAAATAAAGTGCAAAATTTGTCGGGGTGACCAACCAAATATCTGTGGCAAGGTGCGTAATTTGGCCGTTATCGTGAAATAATTTGACGTCAGAGATGTAATAATTGAAGTGTTCAAGTTCAAGCACAACGCCGTCATTGCCTGTGTAGTTTTGCAGCAATTGAAAGTCTTGATTCTGAAACTTGGGCTGCAAATTGAGGAAGATATTTTTCTGTGCGAAAATTAGATTTACACAGCAAAGTAAGGTAAGAAGAATTAGACTTTTTTTCATAGCGGCTTTCTGAAAATGTATAAAATTTCGCTTTCCATTAAGCGAAAACGAGCAATTTGTTCTGCGGAATAATGCTGATGAAAATCGAAAAATTCTGTATGAAAACCAACCGCTTCTGGGTAGCTCGGATAGTCTTTACCAAATAAACGGACGTGGTCTTTTTGCCAAAAATGTTTTTCGCGCTCAGCAGGGCTGGTAATGCTAGGATCTTCGTAAGTGTGTTCGCGGTTGAAATCTTGGGGCACTTGCATAATGGCCCAACCACCTGGTTTTAAGACTCTAAATAGTTCTGACATACACTGCTTCGGATGATCGACGTGCTCCATGACATGATTACAAAATACAACATCAAAGCGCTCATTTTCTAGCGGGATTTGGTGTAAATCAAAGTGTAAATCGGCAATAGGAGACACGAGGTCTGCAGTGAGGTAATCTAGATTTTTTTGAGCCTTGAAACGGTCAATAAAACATTGTTCTGGGGCCATGTGGAGTACAGCCAAGCGCTCTTGGGTAAAAAACGATGAGTGGTTTTTGAGATAAAGCCACATTAAGCGATGGCGTTCTAGTGTGAGGTCATAGGGGCAAAGTACGTTTTCGCGGTGTGCCACTTCAGATCCATAAGACAAAAACTTAGAAAAAGATTTTTCACAAACAGGGCAACTGACAGCTTCTCCTTTGTATAAAACCGGAGCAACTAAACGAAAAAGATAGCTCAGCCGAATAAGCAAAGGCCTCGGGAGCTTATTAAGGAGATATTTGTAGAGTTTCTTCACGTACCAAAGTTAAACTTTTCAAAAGAGAATATCGCTACTTTTGTAGCAAATCACGCTATGAAAATCAAGCCTTTATTCCTCTTTTTCTGCATCCTCATGAATTTAGATTTCCTTGCTCAAGAACCTGTTGCGCCTCAAATTGATCACAAACTCGAGCAACACGGGCACCAAAGGAATGATCCGTACTACTGGATGCGTAACCGAGACACTGAGCCAGTACTCAGTTATTTAAAAGCAGAAAACGCTTATGCAGCGGCATATTTCAAGGCGCTCGACCCTTTAGTAAATAGTTTACTGAACGAATTTGAAGCGCGCATAGATCCCAATGAAACAAGTGCTCCTTATGTGATCAATGGTTATCAATATCAGTCACGCAATGTGGAGGGCCAAGATTACCAGCAAATTTATCGCTATGAATTGGACGGAAAAGCGGTCTTATTTTTTGACGAAAACCTCCGAGCCAAAGACAAGCCTTTCTATGAATTAGCTGCTTGGGCGCCATCTCCAAATAACCAAATTTTAGCCGTTAGCGAGGATTTTGTTGGTCGCAGAAAGTACGAGATTCGTTTTAGAGCAAACGGAAAATTCCTAAAAGATGTCTTGACAGAAACGAGTGGAAGTGTCGTTTGGGCAAATGACAACAAAACAGTTTATTACACTAAAAAAGATCCAGAAACGCTCAGAGAATATTTGGTATATCGCCATCAAATTGGCACGCCGCAAAGTGCCGACGAGCTTATTTATGAGGAAAAAGATGACAAATTCAGTGTTGGCATCGGCAAAACCCTCACCAACGCTTTTGTATTGATATATAGCTACAGCTCAACAACTTCTGAAATTCAATTGATTGATGCCAATATAGCGAAGGCTTCGCCAAAAGTTTTTTTAGCTAGAAAAGCGGGTCATTTATACGAAGTGGAGCACCATGAAAACGGCTTTTACGTACTTAGCAATGACCAGGCAGTTAACAACCGTGTATTGTTTTCAAAAGACATCCCAACGAATCTTAATTCGTGTCAGGAGGTCATCAAACACAATCCGAAGGTGTTAATTGAAGGACTAACGGTGTTTAAAAGACATTTACTCATTGAAGAGCGCGACAACGGGCTTTTGAAATTGAAACTTAAAAATGTTTCAGACGGCCAGGAAAAGTACATCGATGTAGACGGAGAAACCTATTACCTAGGCTTGGCAACCAACGATGATTACGCTGCTTCAAAAATCTATTATGTGTTTAACTCCTTGACTACGCCTTCAAGGGTCTACACTTATGATTTACAGACCAATAAGCGTGAAGTATTTTTCGAAAAGAAGCTCAGAGATACCCAATTTAGTCCTGAAAACTATGCGTCTAAGCGAATTTGGGCAACAGCCAATGACGGCACTCAAATTCCTGTGAGCATCGTTTATAAAAAAGGCACCGACTTATCCAAGGCACCACTTTTACTTTATGGCTATGGTTCTTATGGCTACACCATTCCGGATATTTTTAGCCCCACACGCTTGTCATTACTAGACCGCGGTTTTGTTTTTGCAACTGCGCATATCCGTGGCTGTAAATACCTCGGAGAAGAATGGTATCAGGATGGGAAATTCGATAAAAAGATAAATACGTTTACTGATTTTATCAACGCTGCTGAATATCTTGGTCACATGGGTTACTGCGACCCTTCAAAAATTTATGCGAATGGTGGCAGCGCAGGTGGCTTACTTATGGGTGCCATTACAAACATGGCGCCGTACCTATTCAAAGGAATTGTTTCTGAAGTGCCATTTGTCGATGTCGTGACGACCATGCTTGATCAAAGCATTCCGCTGACCACAGGTGAATTCGAAGAGTGGGGAAATCCAAAAGATCCTTATTACTATTATTACTTACTGAAATATTCTCCTTACGACAATTTGCATCGCATGGCTTATCCTGCTATGTACGTCACTTCAGGATATCACGATTCTCAGGTGCAATATTGGGAACCTGCAAAGTACGTAGCAAAACTCAGAACACTACGCACCAATCAGGCGCCTTTGATCTTTGAATGCAACATGGATGCTGGTCATGGTGGGGGTTCAGGTCGTAGTACTGAGCGTCTAGAACGCGCTAAAGTTTTAGCATTTATTTTAGGATTGGAAGGTATTGAAAAATAAGTTCGCCCTTATTTTCTTGATTTGTTCGCGGGTGCTTTTTGCACAGCCTCATGCCATTGAGTCTTTTCGAGAGCGCCCAATTATGTATGCAGATTTGGGGTATAACGCCAATCCATTTTCATTGAAAGGGAAATTTGGTCAACAGGTCAACGAGTTGTCTTATAAAAACAATTTTAGCCCCTTTTTAGGTTTGGGCTTTGCCTATAAATGGTTTCATCTTCGTGTGGGCTTCCCCATTATTGGCAACCTCAGGTCCGCAACCAAATTTGGTCAAACGACACAATATAATTTTGCCTATGACCTCACATTCAAAAAGGTGTGGTATGATTTTGAGTTCAAATCTACATTTGGTTATGCTTTAAAGGATGCCAATGATTGGGATTCCACTTTAAGCGCTTCCCAGCCGCACCTCATTATGCCAAAAGTGCGTTCAATGAATGTCATGATGAATGGTTGGTATTTCCATAATCCGGATTTTCAAATGAATGGTCTACTAGGAAAGCGGGCACATTATACCAAAGAAATCCTGACTTGGTATCTGAAAGGCACGGTAAATTATTTTGGATCAGCCAACAAAACTGGGCCCTTGGTTCCGACTCAGGTACAAGACCCACAGATTACTATGATGAACCTAAACAGGTTGCAAGCTTTTGACTTTGGAGTAGTTCCGGGCCTTGCTTATGTCAACCGCAAAAATAATTGGCAACTTGGTGGCTGGTTTGGTTTGGGCCCAGTCCTTCAAATTAAAGGTTTTGAAACGCCAAGCTACTCTAAATTATTACTGGGTTTAGCCCCGCGCTTTGATTTCAGACTCATGGGCGGCTATTCTTCTGACGAGCGCTTCTTTTTCTTGGTCACGGACTTTGACAACAAGAGTATCCGTTATGATGCGTTTAATTATAGACAACTTTATTACGCCATCAAATTTGTAGCTGGATATCGCTTTGCCGCACAAAAAAAGGAGAAAAAGTAGTTCTTTATTGAGGCTTGAAACGAATTTTTTGCGACCCAACTTTCAGCTCTATTTCTAATTCTTTTGGGGCGTTGAGTAATTCGATCGTCATACCTTTCAAAAATTCAGGATGCTGTTCGGCGCCAACCCAGGCACTTACTTCAAGCGAACTGATGCCATTGGCCTGTACTTCATAGCTATGCCAATTGATTGGGATTATGGTTACAAAACCCTGTTCTTGTGCTAGCTTTTTTTTCGGATAAATCAAAGTTATGGGCTTCTTTACCTCAGCTTGAGCTTCCTTTGAATTGGCAACTTCAAGCTTTGGAAAATTGGCCTTAATCAGCGGCATTTGTGCGTCTAGCTGCCAAACACGCAGGTAATCTACTTTAAAAGTTGCAGGAAATTTAGTTTGCGCATCGGGGCCCGGATTAAACGCAAAGCCATCTCGGGCAACGGCTAAGTTGAGCACAATATTCATAGGAGTCTCGAAGTCGCCATCAAAATGAGAAACAGGTACACCATTTACAAAATAAGTGAGCGAGTTTGGTAACCAAATACCTGAATAAATAACTGGCTCACCAACTAATTGATTTTTCATACGAACCCAACCACCCCAGTTTTTTTTGAGGCCAAAGGCATTTTTAACATAATCCTTTCGGTTTGGTAAATGTACATCGACATGGATGTCATGGCTGCGTTCCCCTTTCATTTCCATGAAGTCAATTTCATCTTTTTGATTTTGACCATAGAGCCAAAATGCAGGCCACAACCCTTTACCCTCAGGCACTATGGCTCGGCACTCAAAATAACCATAACGAAATGTATCCTTGCTCCAGAGGCAAGAGGTCAAGTAATCCAAATAAACAGAATCATTTTTTATGTCAATTTGCAATTCTTTAGCCTGCGCCTGATTGATCATCCAATTTTCGACCTTGACATTCTTATTGACCTCCACAGCCTTGAGTTCCAGGTTCCCGTTCTGGACATCGATCATCTCGGGTACTGCCCATTGCTTTTGGTCGAGTAAGAGCCCTCCCCAAGGATAGCGCAAATACCAACGATTTTCATCTATGCTTTTGGAACTGAATTCTTCACCAAACTGATAATGCCAGCGGATAACCGTATCGGTTTTAAATTGGAAAAGTGCTGGTTGTAATTGGGCGTGTGAAATAAAGTTAAGCAGTAAGATAATGGGGAGTAGTCTTTTCATATTCAATTGATTCTTTAAAAAATGAAAGAATATATTCATCAAATCAATTCATCAAATCAATACTTGATAAAAATATTCTTTGCTTCGGTGAAAAAGCGGAGTGCTTCCCAACCTCCTTCACGACCAACACCTGAGGCTTTGACACCACCAAATGGGGTGCGAAGGTCACGGACTAACCAAGCGTTGACCCAAACAATGCCGGCCTGAACTAAATCAGCCACACGGTGTGCGGCCTTGAGGTCAGAGGTCCAGACAGTAGCAGCTAAACCATATTGAGTAGAGTTAGCCATTTCAAGTACTTCTTCTTCGGTATCAAAAGGCGTAATCGTGACAACCGGCCCAAAAATTTCTTCTTGGTTGGTGCGGCAAGTATAGTGCAAACCTTCAATAATTGTAGGTTCAATATAGTAGCCTTCTGCGTGTTCGCCTTCTAAAACTTTACGCTTTCCTCCAAATAAGATGGTCCCACCTTCTTCTTT